>Ga0315273_10000549_pt1 | contig 40257 bp, 65 predicted proteins | sample YL17G02_0_MG_FD_205753 | JGI IMG/M metagenome (GOLD analysis project Ga0315273, IMG submission 205753) | Sediment microbial communities from Yellowstone Lake, YNP, Wyoming, USA - YL17G02_0 | ecosystem: Environmental > Aquatic > Freshwater > Lake > Sediment | place: USA: Wyoming | collected...
TTCAGCCCCCCGCCCTCAAGCGTCACGGGGGCCTCCGAAACAGGATCGGCCGTAGGTATCGGAGGCGGCTCCGCGTGTTCGTGTCTGGTTCTCGCCGTCGGTTCTGATTTCGCCATCTGTGCCTCCGTTATGCCCAACCGCTGCCCTCAAATAGACCCCAACCGCGCAACAACAATGATCCGTTTAATCTCTGATTTCCGCTCACGACATGTCCGTTGATTTCGATGAGGTCGTCTGCGTTGCTGTACACCGACAACCCATTGGCCGAACTGCTGCCTGTGCGCCCGGGTTCGATAAATAGCGGCGTCGACACGGCGTCCGTAGCCTGTACCGTATAGGTCCACGTCTCGAGTGATGAAAGGCTCTTGAACTGCAATTCAATGGTCGCCGCTTCGTCGCCGTCTTCCTGGCCTGTGCATTCTATTACGGCACACGGAAGGCAATAACACGCGGCATCGTCCCCCGAAAGATTGCGGCATCGAGGCCCGAACGCCATCGATCCGAGCATGTTGGTATGACCCAACGCCTCCGCGCCTAACAGTTGGGAGCCGAAAAAGTGCGACTGCGCGAAAAACGTCCTTCTAGTGATCCTCTCCATCGTCTCTATGCTGACCGTCCCTGCCCCCACGGCATCCACAAGACCCTTGAAGCTATGCGCCTCGTCGCTGATATACCGCCCGGGACTACAATCCCCCGGAGCACAGAAATATTGATCATCGTCACAGTATTTCAGCGGGAGATGATAGGCCGAGATTGATTCAATCTTTAAGTTCTTGACCTTCAGCTCGATACAATCGATAGAACTAGACCCTGCACCGGCGGGAGGCGTGTACGGAATGATATAATGGAGCCAACCCACGTTTGTCCAGGTCCCGTATGTCTCCGCAAATAGTGTAGTCCAAGCCCCGGAACCAAACGTTCCATATCTGTATTTGATATGGGACTCCGTACCCGAAACCGATGATGGGACGCCGCAGTCTAGAAAGAGCGCGATCGATCGGTCATCCCCTGTTTTCGTGGGTGGCATATGGACCGGGATATAGGCTATCCCGGAATAGTCGGTCACAGCCGTCCCGCCGCACAACATCGGCAACGGCGACCAATGACACGGGCCGCTGAGTCTATAGTTCAAGATGTGGTTCTGTGTATGCTCTAGCCGCGACCCGGTATCCTGCCCCAACGGCAATTCCGCCGTGCGACCCAATAGGGGTTGCTGCCACAGCGGAAACTTGTTCTTGCTGGTTCCCGGGGCCAGTGGCAGTTCTGGTGTATGAAATATCGGCATCTATCACGCCTCTCCGTACATACTCGGGAACGCCGCTTCTATTTCCCATACTGCCCCATACAGTATTCGATTGTACGTCTCGCACAACGCCTTCATCACCACAACGGACGACGCCGGCATCTGAGATTCGGAGATGGCGGGGCTACTCCAGTCCCATATCGGTACGTTCTCGCTCGGGTTAGCGTTGTCCCACCGGACCCCGATCGCAGCTCCGTTGACGCACCTCGGGGTCATCGCATCCTCTAGGTAGAACATCAGCGAGAAATGACTACCGGGCAGGCACACGTCTCGGTCCCAATCTTCTGAAAAACTATTGCCCTCGTTCGGATAGGTCGGCTGCCTATGTGCGGCTGTGGAATCATGATCCCAATCGTTCGTTAGTACGGGCAACGTGAACGACATGTTGGAATCTGCATCGTAGCAACTGAACTGCACGTGAGAATTCGCCGCCGTGTCGACATTCGCGTTACATCGAACGTAGTATTTCAAATTTCTAACTGTCGCCGCCGGGGCTTCTAGCAATTCCGTACACCCGGGAGCACGGGGAACAGCCCCAGAAACTTCGGACTTCTCTTCACCGGGATCAATCGTCGGTGTCGGTATATCCAATCCCCATTGTGCATGCGTTATAACGGTCATGTCCACTCCCGCGTCAGTTCGGTAGTAGCGTCAGAATTGCTCAACACCAAAGTACCGCTGGCGATGAATACATATTTCTTTTGTTCGTCCGCGATGACGGCCGAATCGTGCGCGTCGTATACCAGATAGTAGTCCTTCGCGGCGTTCCATGCGTCTGTAGTATCGACCAGTGTCATAAAATTACCAGCGGAGAGCGCGGCAGAGTAGACTAGTTTCGATACTGAAACCACACGGATTCCCGTGATGACCTGAGGGGCCTTTGCCCCGTATTCTACCGCCGTAGCGTAAAACACCGCTGAGGATTCCGTTTGCGGTTCGCTCATGGATGAGTTGAACGTGTAGTCCGCAAAAAACCAATGGTCATACCATCCGGTAGTGATACCTCCACCGCAATATGCCTGCCCGCTTCCACCTATGTCCGTGACAGTCGCGGTATGCGAGCCCGCATCCCACGACGACGCCGTTATCAGACACGACGGTGCCCACCCATACTCGAGCTTGGCAGCAAGTTGGTAGTTGTATTTTGCCGTGCCCTTGCTAGGGTCAATGGTGATTTCCGTTATGACGCATGGATGGTTCGTAATGCCCACCTCTCCAGTAAACGGGTTGTGTACGTTGTCACACGTGACGAGCACATCCGTTCCGCAACCCATCTGAACGCACTGGTACAACGTAGCGTCGACGGCCTGTGCGGGACGAGGATACATCATATTATCGAGGTGGTTCGAGAACCACGCGATGAGTGTTGCCTGAACGTCCGCGTTCGTCATCAGGTTCGGGATCTGTGTAATCTTAGGCTCTATGGTGAGCCTGTTGATTTTTCCTCCCGTTGGCGCATAGCCACTATGGTCCAGAATTCTGAATTGAGCCGTGAATGCTTCGTCTATTGGATTCCAATTCATCGACAGGTCGATAGCATTGAGTTGCCAGGAATCCGCCGTCTGCGCCGTGACCTTTGAGCCGGCTACTATGGTATTTTCGTTGATGCGGTGTCCGCTGAGATAGGCCATCGAGGCGTTGATGCTTCCCGCCTTACGAAACCGCATCCAGAATTGATTAGTGGAGCTGTTCCATTCCCATGTGGGATTGACTCCGTAGAATTTCAACTCTTCAAGCAACAACTCCCAAAGGTTCACCATACCCGTGTAGCGAAGACGGAAGGTAATGGCGTCCGAGAAAGTACACTCCTCCGGACCCGTGAGCTGGTCTAGCGTCGTCCAATCTATTGACACATAGTCCGGGATGTGGTCCATCTGGATTTCTTCGGCCACCGTCGTCCCGACGATTGTCTCTCCCAATATGGCCTTGAACATATTTCCGAGACTGTCGGAGACAACATCGAAGGACTGTATTACGGGCCATGGATCGTGGTCATGGTGCTGTTTGGAATACCACAGTATTTGCCCCGGATAATAGATGCGCTTGTCCGCCGGCTCGTTGTATGACGGAATCGCCACGATGGACGGGATGTCTGTGTCCGGAGGCAACACTTCCGCGACTATATAGTTTGTCGTCGCAGTGCCCGTGCCGACGCTGTGCTCCATGAAGTTTGACAGGGTCGATGTAACGCAATCCTCGCCGGCAGCTATAATCACATCCTCAGCGCCGATCTGAACTACGCTTGTAGCCTTCATGGACGTTATGTCGGAGGCAGGATCTATCCAGATTGCCGGCACTACCCCGTCCGGGGTTGACGTCTCCGGTATAGGAAATTGCCTGCATGGGGCAATCCAACTCAAATCTGCAAATCCACCAGGTAGCGTCGTCGACTGATACCACCATTGAAGCATATACAAAGGACGGTCGCCAAAATGGAGCGGCGTGAAAATCATGGCGTCCGTGTTCATGTGCGTATAACTATACGCCAGGATCATCAGCCCCCACTGACCGTTCAATACGGAGTGATTTGTAATTGAGTTTTCGTATCTAAAATCAGAGCCCTTATACCAGGGAACCCAATGATTTTTTCTAGATTCACCCCGGAACCACTGATGCGATATTCCATTCGCTCCGAATCCGAGTCCCCAACTGCACATCATGGGGATATGACCGGAGACGAAGAACCAATCTTGCTCTTTGTCGCCCACGGGCGTGGATGGTGTTGGGTCCACCGTGAGATCGTAGCACACGGGGCCGCGCATTGTGAGCGTGTATTTCCAGTTATTCCCAGATGCGAGGCTGACGACGTTCATTTCATCAACGATAGCCTGTTCCATGTCGTGACAGGTCGTGTAATGTACCGTCGTTCCCTCGGCACAGCACCAAACATCCATCCAATCCGTCCAGGTGTCCGTCGCATAGGTGTACTCTCGAAACCTGGCGTGCGGTTCGGCCTGGTCGTTCCCCGCTCCCCAATCCGCATGTGGACGCGACAACACATAGTCGTCCATTCGGGACGACACAACGCGCGTATCAATCTCGGTATCAATCCACTTTTGCCAGGGGAGACACTGGACCGACCACATCTGTCCGTCTGTTTTTACATCGCCGCCTACTTTTCCATGGCGATATTTAACAGGGCCGGCCAGGATGGCGTCCGCCTCGTCTAGCACAAACGCCCAAAGGTATTGAGGGCGGCCGATGATTCCGTTTAGTGGTTGCTCAACGATTCTTTCGGCGGGCGCGCCCGAGGCCCCGCTGCGGTTCGGAGCATGGTAACAGCTTTTTGAATTAAGTATCCCTCTGATTGCCGCCGTTGTCGTCGCCGTATACGACCCGTCGGAATTGTCAGTGCATGAAATGAACGCCAGGCATTCCCCGCCAATCCAACAGATGAACGGAGCGGCATCGCTTGCCGCGGCGATGGCGGTATACAGCGCCGCTCCGATGTCATCGGTGAAATCGATTGTAGTGTCCGCCTTGCCCATTATCGACGCGACCTTGGCACCCTTGATAGAGTTGTCCACCCTCGGGTTGGCTATCGACTGGATGCCTTCCAGGCCCCATATAGCGCGATTCCCATGGGGCCAGGTGGGCTTAACGGGCAGATCGGATATGACGGCGTTCCACGTCCCGCCGTCGAGTTCTCCGAATCCATCTTCGATGCGGATAGATTGCGCCCCCGGCACCTCGAGGTACGGCCAAACGTCCACTTGGTCCGCGAAGTAGGTTGTAGCTCCGTTGTAGTTCTTACCACCAAACATGGCGCGACGATGTGCAACGGACAACGCCGATATGATGGTGCTCGACGTAGCCACGGCCCACGGCATCCCGCCGACGTGCCAGACGTATTCGACGTGCGCGTTGCCTCGGGCGAGCGCCTGTGCAAACGTCACCATCAGGCACCCGTCCAGGTCGGCGCGGTCGCCGTGTGGATGTTAACGTCGCAGTTGTAAAACTCACACTGCCCCGCTGTCCACGTGGGCTTGTATTGCGGGTAGTACGTTGAATCGAAGTTGCAGAAAACGAATGTTGACGGGCTAGCCGTTCGATGGAACTGCGTACAGTCCCCGCTCGTATAGGTAGCACTCGCCCCGATTGTTACGGCCGTGTAGTCGGGGAAGTAGTAGAATCCCGCGAGACTAACTTGATTGTATGCGCTGTAAATTTCGCGCGATTGGTCCAGGAAGTAGTCAAGGCTCCGGACATCCTGGTAGTCCGTCAACGCCCGCGCCCTCAAACATTCATAGTCGGGAAGTGCGTTGTATTCGATTGACGTCGAATAGATAGCAGAACCCGTGCGAAGTCCAACGGTGTTACCGTTGCGCGCCGTAGACCCCTTCCATTGATCCTTGTGGTTTTGGTACCACTCGTCGTTATCCGCGCGCACGCGCAGGGGGAACCACGTTCCCTGTGGCGTGTAGGTTGCCGTGTATGTATTGTCCCCGGTCAACGTGCCCGTGAACCCAAGCAAGTCGCGGAGCGCAGAGTCCGTCCAGGTGAGCACAAAATCAGTCGTAGCGTCGAGTTGCACCTTGAAGTTGCTATCGAACGTCGGGGTGAAATCCACCGGGCAGCCGTCGGTTAGGTTGTAGACCGTGATATCGTCGAACTCGACGTACTCGGTTCCGGCGGGGTCGGTGACGGTAAACCCAAACATGCAATCAACACCGTCTGAAACCCAATCGACCGAAAAATGCTGACATGAAGTCGACGTCGTGCCCGTCCATGGAAACGGGTTGACCGTGAAAAAAATGGGAATCATTGTGCCGTCGGATTTTGCAACCCCGGAAATTCTATAGGACTTGCCAACCACCCAAACGGTTTCGTATGCTCTAGGGTATTTCACACCCGCGCCCGCCGTGGCCGTAATCCTCAGACAATGAATTCCGCTATGTGGCGACCCGTGCTCCTTCGTCAATGCGGCGTCCGCGCTGCCGTATGCACTTGTATCCGCCGCTTCCATGTCGCCGTCGATGATGACGTCCACCATCCCCGCGTCAACCTTCGTCGTCATCTCGTTCAGCACCGCCGCGACGTTGGGGTATACCCCCGTCGCGAGCGCGCACGTCACGGGCGCGCCGGCCGAGCCGATCGTGAAATCTTTGTTCGACGAGTCGATGAGCACAGGGCGCATGAATACGCTGCGGTCAGATGTCATTAGAACGTGCCTCCCGTCCCGCCCTCGCCCGACTTGTTACGACGCCGCTGCTCGACGCGGAGGTTGTTGAACAGACCGGACATCGAGCCCTCGACATAGATATTGATAACGGACTCCTCGCGCTGCCCGCTTTGGTATCCGCTGCCCTCGTAATACCCGGACCCACCTCCGCCCGTCCCTCCGGAATTCCCAGGATTGCGGCCCTTGTCGCCACCCGTGCCGCCACCCTGCCCAAGAGCAAGGGCAGCACCCGTACAAACGACTGCGGCCGCGGCGGCGGCGACGGCGGCCCCAGCATGGAGCGCGGCGGCTTCATAATCCTGCTTCGCAAGATTTATGATGGCCTCAACGCCTTCCGTCACGGCCTTTACTGCATATTCGATAGACATGCCCTGTAAGATTTCAGCGATGGCCTTACGCACGGCCTTTGCCGACGAACCAGCACCTTGCCACATCGCCGTGAATAGTTGGGTTGCCGCGGAGGAAACGAACGAGAGAGCGGCCTTTTCCAAAGTCAATGATGCTATGTTCTGTTTTGCAGCCGAGTCTAGCAACCCTGCGGCATTGAGTTCCGCATCCGTCTTCGTCTTCAAAAAATCCATATACTCTTCGTTGAGTCGGTTTTTCTCGGTCAGGTGCTCGAATTCCGCATCCCACATCTCCCGCTTTTCATCGAACGACATCGCGTCCGGATCGATGTCCGCGATGGCCTGGAGCGTAGCAAGGCGCTTGTCCTCCTCGGAGTTTTGCTGCTGCAACAGGAACAGCCGTTGGTCGAGCGTGGCGGGGATGTCCGCCTCCATCTCAAGCTGGCGCATAACGGCTTCGTTTTGGGCGTATGCTTCCGCCGTAATTCCAGACATACCCATCATTATATCATCGACGGTACTGCTATATTGATCGAACTGACCGAGCAATTGCTCCGTATTCCGAGCGCTCTCCTCGGCCGAGTAAAGGCGCTGAGAGAAATCGACGTCACCTCCAAATACCTCTTCGGGGGTGAACGTCATCTCTTCCGGCTTGGCACCCCTGCCTCCTCCACCGCTACGCTTCGGAGGTTTAATTGTAGGAGGCGCGGGCGGCCTATTTTTCTTGTTCTCTTGACCCGACAGATTTATGGACGCGAGTGCGGAGGCGTTTATGTCGTCTTGTGTGTTTTTCAATGATGCCGCGATGTCATTGAATCCCAGGAGCGATGCCGCGGCAGCGCCGATCTTGTTTCCGAGCGTATCAAACGTCCACTTGACACCTTCTAGAGAATATTGGAAGTCAAGGATTCCACCGTTAGAATCCTGTACCATCTTGTTGAATCCGGACAGTCCACTAGTTACCCAATCGAAGATGTCTCCTATTCCCTTTGATCCCTCAATCCAATCATAGGTGAGTCCGACACAGGTATCGATGGACGAATTCAACGCCTGCCATTTGTCATCGAGACCATCCATCTCGATTGTCAAACCGCTGGCATGTTCTTCCAGTGCAGCGAATGCATCGGCCTGTTTTTCGGATAACGTCTTTGTCTTGTCGAGTTCAATTCCATACGGTTTAAGTCCGCGGTCGTTCCCCTTGATGAGAGAGTCAGTTAACGCATTCAGACGAGTAGTCGCTCCCTCCGGCCCTTCTCCTAAATTCTTGGCTGTAGCCGCGGCCACCGTGGCGAGCGCCGCCATCTGCCTTTCTGTCGGTTGCAACCCGGCGGCCGCTAGTTTGCCACTGCTCTTGATATTGTCTACACTGGACAGAAACCCCTTTGTGGCGGTGTCCATCGCCTGAATATTCTTGCGCTGCGAATCCGTAAGTTTTGACCAAGCATCCGAAAACTCGTCCGCTTTCTTTACGTTTTCGGAAACGACCTGCGCTATCTTGGCGAGGGCGGCGAACAGGGCCGCCATATCCAATTGCGCCTTGCCAATACCAAGAGTTCCGATCCTAAAAATGACGTCAGTAGTCGCCACTGTGCCCTACCGTTTCTCCCCTAGTATCCGCTCCGGTGCGCTGATGATCATGTCCGCGAGTATCACCTTGAACGCCGCGTCCGGGTATTTCGCCCGCATGAGTTCCGCGAGCGTTGCGACGTGCTGCACGATGTCCTTATGCAAGTCGGTTTCCCCCACCTTGTCGTCTTCGACATCCAGCACGAACGCTGCCGAAATCGTGTATTCCATCAGGCCCCCCGCTTTCGTTCCGCTTCCTTCTTTTCCTTCTCCCAATCGCTCGACCGCCTATGCGCGACCCCTCGCCCGAACGCCGTGACGGCACGCTGTGCGAGGACGGACGACAGGGCGTTGAATTGCAACCCGCCCACCTCCCGCCATTCGTACCACTCAGACACGGCGCGCACCGCGGGGGAGCGCACGAGGAGATACCAGGGGCAAGTCAGAATCACAACGCGGTTGTCGATCTGCGTTATCTCGCCACGGACGAGCGGTTGTTTCGGCTCCGCGCATCCCTCGCGTTGAAATGTCTCCGACTTCGCGCATTCCTGATACTGTCTCCCTACTCGCTCGCAATCTCGGCTGAAGGGACAGGCGTCGAAACTTTCACTGCATGGCGCTTTACGTGTCTCCGAGCGCGAGCCTGCCATAATCCAGCCGGCAGAGTAAAAGGGGAGACGTTACCCATGCCCTTTCCAATGATGGCCCCGCCGATGTCGGAGATGACGCTCAACGGGAGTTTGTCTACATACTCCATGCTGAGATATTTTCGGTCACCTTTCACCTCGAACACGGGTCGCAAATCCTCGTCATCGAGTCCCTGGATGTCGCGCACGTGAGCTGCGAAAATCGCCTTGATGTCGGACACAAGCCCCGTCACGGCCAACGCATCATACATTGGCTTCAACGGGTCGCAGACGAACACGGTCGGCTTCGGCTCCATCGCCTTGACAGCCGCCTCGATGACGTCGAAGTCGCGGTCGGAGTCTGCCCAATCCCGTAGGAGTTTATCGGGCAACACATCCAAGGCATCGTCGTGGATGAAAACGGTTTTAAACGGGTCGGTCGGCCTTCTCTTTAACGACATTTGTTCCTCCCCCTCCCATCGTTGCTATCAGTAAACCGGAGACACCGCGAAGTACCACGGCTGATTCCCCTGCACCAACTTGGAGGTCTTCGTAATCTCCGCACTAGTCGGCTCGAGCGTCACGGTTACGGTCATCTCTTTGTCAGACCAGAGGTCCGCGACGGGCTTGCCCACCATGTAACAGGCGGGCATCCACAGACCGAACGCCGTATTCGATTTCGACGTGTTCGGTTGCACCAACTCCAGATACTTCGCCGTCTGCGACCCGCTTGCCTCGAGATGCGTCCAGTATTCCTTGTCGACATCGAGCACGAGTTCGATGGTGCTCCCCGTGTACACTCCGATGTATGCTCCGCGCCCGTTGACGGCGGTTGTGGCTCCAGTCTCCGCAACGGGGATCGTCTTAATCCCCGTGTTCCAAGTGGCCTTGCGGAACCCCGTCGTGCGGGTCGCGGCGATCGGCATCGTGGACGTGTCACAGAACCCCATGAGGAACCGAGACGCACCGTCGACGATGGGGACATTGACAGAGTCCGTATATGCCGCCAGCGTCAGATCAAAACCAGTCTGGTCGAAACTGCGGTCGGAAATGTGCAGCGTCGATTCCATCTTGAGCGGGCTTCCACTCTCGAAAACGATCGGTTTGATTTCAGACACCGCGCACCCGGTATAGACGAACGCCGACCCCGTGAGCGCACCCGTAGCCCAATAGTCAGCGACGCGGAACGCCAGAGTCTTGTCCGTGTCGACCTGAATCCCTTTCGGTGGCGACACCGTCCACATCGTGTGGATTTTGCTGTCGCCGTCCGCGGCGTTGGCAATCGCCATCGTCGGCACCTGGTTGTATGCCGAGGCACCGCTGTTGGACAGGCAAAGGAACGGCCAATAGGCACCGTTGCTGCCCGTGCCCTCTATCATCCCGGCAACGCCCGTAACGATTGCGGCACCCGTGATTGTGCCAGCCCATGCTACCGTCGACGTGTAGGCTCCCACCGTGTCATAGGTGTTCGACCCGTTGACGATGCCGCACCCCATCGAATGAAACAGGCTGACGCACTGAGGCTGCGCGGGAGTCGCCGCCGAGGACGACCCCGTGATGTACGTGCTGATGGTCCCCGCGCCCTCAAGCGCCTTTTTGTAGCTGAGTTGCGGCACCCTCTGCGCCGGGTCCCAAAACCCCTTGGACGAAACCGGCTTTATTTCGCGCGTGTCCGTAGGGAACGCAGGGTCGCTATCCTCGCACACTCGGAAATCGTAGTACGTTCCGGGAGTGCCGAGGGCAGACTCAACCGCCATTTGTACGTTGCCGCCGCCGCTTTTGATTCCCGGATAAATCGTCATCTCATGCCTCGTTTCGGGACAGTTCCGTTGTGCGGACCGCCCATGTGTCGTCCGTAGAGGTCGCGGTTAGTGAAACCGTCGTGCCTGACACGGATACATTGAAAACCAACCCCGTTGTATTCGCGTATGTCGCCCCGGTGGCAACGACGTCACTCGTCGATTCGTCCCAATGCGCGGCACTGGCCGCGACGATGTCCCACGCCGCCGCCAGCAGCCCGCCCCGGCTTGTCTTGCCGTCACTCGACTGTACGTGGTAGGACCACGATGCGGAGCCGTCAGACGTCGGAGTGAAGCTGTATACAGTGACCGGCGAGCCCGCAACCGTGACGCTCACGTCCGTTGTCGTCTGGTAGTTCGGCAACTCCTTGGCCGCGGTGGTCGTCTCTACAACGGCGCGCACCGGGTAGGACACCCATTGCCAATCCGTGCCCTGCGGCTCGCGGGGAGGATTGGTGAGCGGCATATGATGGAACGCACACCCCGTCGTCGACGACCAAGCGCCGTTCGAATTGAAGCTCCCGCGGAGCTGGTCGAAATCGGATGCGATGGCGATGTCCCAATCGTGCGCCGGGTAGCCCACGCGAATCGCCCATTCGGTATCATACCGTTGGAGACCGTGCCCGCACCACTTCGATTCGACCGCCGGCCCCGTGACGGAGAACAACCGAGGGCGACCCGGGGTCATCTCCCCCTTGGAGGGTAGGTGGTACTCGAACGACGTCTCGCCGCTCCCCTTCTCGCGCACCGCGACCTGTAGAACGTGTTCTACAATCTCGGAGCGGAGGTCGGTCAGAATGTCGTTCAAGTCGGTCAAAATATCCGTCGCCTCCCATACGGGCGGTCATACGTCTGGACTTCCTCGTCCTCTTCGGTCAACGCCTGGTCGGTGTCCGACCATACCGGCATGGATGCCAGAAGGTTGATGAGTTCGAGCCGGCGCGCCGTGAGCGCAACCCGCTGACTCTCCCACTCCCCACCTAAACCAAACGCCATCGAGTACGCCATCTGACAGAGGCGAAGCTCATAGAAGGCGTGGCTATCGATGACTTTCTGAACGTCGAGACCGCGGGATGTGAAAAGGTCCGTTAGTTCGTTCTCGGCATCGTTCGACAGCACCGTGTAATCGACGTCTGCCACCATCTCGGCGTACTGCCGATACCGCATCCGGAAGGCCGTCTCGAGCCCGCCTTCGCCCGAGATGCGCTTGAGAATGCGCCCCTCGTCCGTGTAGGCCATGTACGGGGATGCCGTGCCGAGTCCGTCACTGTAGAACGTCCAGACGAACGTCAAGTCTAACCCCGCCGTCCAGGTGGCAACGGTGGTCGTCGTTAGAGCATAGGTGCAGAACCGCGCCTTGACGTATTCCCCGGCCGCATGGGCGTGACGAAAGTAGTCGGAGAACGTGACGACACGGGTCGTGGAATCGTAAGACTCGACACGAAGTGTGTCCTCGCTCGATGACGTGCCGCCGATGCGGTAGACGTCCCCGGGATAGAACGCATCCGGCGTGGCATCCAATGTTGCGGTGTTTTCACCCACCTTCGTGGCACTCGTCAGCACCGCTTCGTAGGTGTACGTCGTGGGAGCGCCAATCTGCGGGATGGTGGTAGCCGAGGTGTTGACAGTCGGCCCCTCGACGGTCAGCGAGGCGTCGGCAATCGCTATCGTGTAGGTCGTCGCGGTGTTGTTCGCAATCTGCCCGACGTAGTAGTAGGTCGAGCCGGCGGCCTTCGTCATGTAGACGTTGCGCGCCACGACCATCGTGTCTGCCGACACGGGGACCGCCGTGAGGTTGATGTTGTCCCCACCGCTGACCGTGACGGTGTTCGATGCCGCGCCCATCTGCGTCGTTCCGTTGCTCGTCACGTAGGCGAGTTTCACAACGTGCGCGCCGTCGGTATTCGTCGACCCGACGCCCGTATCCACCGCGGCAGTGGCAGCCGTAGGTGTCACGACCTGAGCCACCGTGGCGAGCGCCGAACCAGCCCGGTTGTAGATCGTGACGTTCGCGGCCTTGACGTCACCGAGGTCGTCGGGGAACTCCCGCCGAATCGTCGTCACGCCGTTGTACTCTATGTTGTACCGTGGCACTTATTTTGCCTTCGCCGCTTTCGCCATCGCGGCATCAAGTACCGTCTCCGTCAATTCACCCTGGAGCGCCTGCATCATGGCGTCGGTGTCGCTCGGCTTCGTGATCTCGCCGGTCGCGGAGTTGACAACGGCTTTCGCGTCCTCACCCTTGACGACTTTCGCCGCCCATGCGTCGAGGAGATCCTGTTTCGTTTTGTCGAGTTTCATCGCGCCACCGTAAACCATTTCTCAAACCCGAGGAGGTCCGTGTAACTGACACGGGACGTGACCGACCCGACCGTTTTGGTCAGGCCGAATTGCGGTACGCACTCCACAGTGGTTGGGATGTTCGCCGCCGTCGTATGCGTAAACAGCAACGTAGTACCACTCCAGAACGCCGCCCGCGTCCCGGCGCTTGACACTTCCATACGCAAATGATTCGGCGTAGCCAATGCCACGGACGGAACGACCGATGTCGTGTTCGTCGTGTTACCTCCGCCCGCCGCTATCGTCCTCGTGGCGAAGAAATCACCATATGACGCGCGGTCGTACAGCAAATAGGCTCCGTCCGTCGGCGCTCCACCCGTGATATTGTTGAACGCCCCAAACCGATAGATGAACTCCTCAGCCGCGCTCGACAGCGACGAAAACGAGACGATCGTTTCCACGGCTACAGTGCCGCCGCCGAATAGCATGTAACGCGGACCAAGAGAGTAGGTATAGCCGGCCGCCGTAGTGACCAGCCGACGCATGACACCGAGTCCAGTGGCCGTGGTGGTGCTATCTTGTACCGTGGTGCCGCCGGATGAACTGAGATTTGCCAGCGACAATTCGGAGTTGACCACTCCCGTCGCTATCTGCCCATACAACTCATTGACCGCGTGGAATCCGTGCGATGGATTTTCGCTTTCGTCCACCCCCGACCACCACACCCCCGCCGCCGTCGAGTTCGATTGCAGGACGCAGACGCATTTCGCACGCGGCGGAACGCGATGCCAAACGGTTGCGTCGGAGTTCAGTACGCCAACGAATTCGGGTGTGTTATTGTAGAACGTGAACCGCTTGCCGTTCGCGTATGCCGTGGCCGTGCCGAGGTTATAGACCTGCATGACGGCGGTCCCCGTGATGAGGAGATCGCTCGCATAGGTGCCGTCCAGTGTCGTGGTCGTGTCCGCGGTCGTCGTGAGCAACTGAGACGCCGTGGGCGTTCCGCCGCCACCAGCCACAGGCTCCCAATCGTTGTTCGCCGCAACCCACGTAAGCGCATCTCCGTTCGACGGGCTCGAGGCATCGACGTCCGTCAACCCGTCGAGCGCCATCGCCACGGTTGCCGTCAGCGTACCCTTGATTTCGGCATCCTTGCGGTCTATGCGCTTCGAGTCGGTCATTTATCTTGTTTCTCCATCGCCACAACGGACATCACAACGGAGAACGCTGCGGAGCTCGTCGCGATAACCGAGATCAATCCGTCCACGTAGGATGTCGAGAACACAAGCGCCGCCGTCGACCCGACGTCGTCCGTGGTTTGCTCGAACCACTCTAGCCGGCCGGCGTCCACGTTCCACGTCAGGTGGATGGTTCCCCCGCGGATCTTCGATGCTCCATCTGCCGTGTAAAACAGCACCGTGTGACCGTCGCTCAAGGGGCGCAGCGAGTAGCACGTCGTTGCAACGCTTGTCGCGGGGACGGACGTGGTTTGCGCGGCCTTCCACATTCACACCTCGCTCTTGACAGCGCGGAGAACGTCCTCGATGGGTACCGCGGGGAGTAGCGCCTCAAGCGCCTCGATAGCACCGTCGCAGGCGTGGGTGCGCGCTAGGCACTCGTCCGCCTGCCGCATAGCCGCCTGCCGACGTTGTAGCCACTCCTCGCGGGAGGCGCGGTAGCCTGCGATCATGTCCTGTATCGCCTTCTCGTCCATTCTATTCCGCATCCCAGAACTTGAGGTATTTTGCCACGCCGTTGATGAGCACCCGCACCGAACCCGCGGCGTTGCCCTCGGCGTGGGCGTGAGTGTAGATCATGTTCGTTGTGGCATCTGCGCCGGTCGAGTAGAAATCGATCGCGTTTTTCACGCGCGCCGCTCCGGTTGCATCTCCACCAGCGCCGATCGCGATGCAGGCGTAGCGCGTGACCGCAGCGGGACTCGACGAGCTGCCGTTGGAATAGATCTCGGCCATCGCGCCGTAGTACGTGCCCCCCGCCTCCTGCGCTGCCGTGCCGAGTACCCAATTCATGCGGCAGCCGGTACCGAGTCCCGTCACCTTCCCGGTGCCGGCGTCGTCCTCGAGCGTGAAGTGCCCGCCGTGGGCGTTTCCGCAAGCTCCGCTGATGTATGCGCGCCCGCGAATGGCGAGAGGATACGACCCGGTGCCCGCACCCTCGACGCCGAAGTACAAACCGTAGTTTGATCCGCTTGTCGCGGTAGTCTTGCAGCGGAACTCTATGAAGTTCTTACTCGCCGCCGCGGTCAGAGCCGGGTCGGCAGCGGTGCCAGCACCGAGGATGAGCGCAGCCGTAGGGTCCGCGCCGCCACATGCTCTCGATACAATCAGGTCATTTTCGACTTTCGTTCCCATGTGTTCCTCCAAACTCCCGTTAGGAGTTCTTGATCAATCTGCAAATCTCAGACGTCATCACGGTCCAGTCTCCCAAGGCACTCGTCGCGGTCAGGCTGAGAACGCCACCCGACATGCTCGTGGCAAAAGTCAAATCCCCCGAGTCGGCCAGTGCCGAGGTGTTCGCCGTGGGAGCCGCGGTTGACAGCGCGAGGTTCGTGTCACTGATGGCGATCGTCCCCGTGGTCGCAACGTTGTTCGCAATCGACAGCGCGCGGTAGTAGGTTGACCCCGCATTCTCGGTCATGTAGACGTACCGCCCAACACAGGCCGGGTCCGCGCTGACGGGAATCGCCGTTAGGCTGATGTCATCGTTCCCCGTGACCGTGACGGTATTCGACGCGGTGCCGAGTTCGGTCTCCCCCGCCGCCGTGTAGAAGGTGACCTTCATGGCGTGGGTGCCGTCCGTATTGGTCGTGCCGCTTGCCGCCTTCGCGCCCGTACACGCGCCCGGAGCCGTCAGATAGTCGACGTTGTCGAGTGTCGCCGTGTCGAAATCCTTGGTGATGTTGTCCGTCAAATCCCAACTACACGCGATTTCACCGGAACGTGTCGTCAACCCGAGGTTATCCGCGATGTACAGCCACCAGATGCCTCCATTGGCGTTGGGGGTTAGCGTGGAGAGAGTGACGGGGGAAGCCGCCGTGGTGACCGTGTTTCTCGTCTGAGGACTATACATTTGTGGACTCCCGTAGCCTTTCCGCACAAGCCGCCTGGCGAGTTGTGCTCTCATTTTAGTAGACGCGGTCCTGCGACAACTCCGCTAGATACAGGTTGCCAGCCGACGTTTTTTGAATCGCGGACAGATACCACGAAGAACCGGCCGGCGTGGTGAAGTCAAACCGCTCCCCGGCCACTGTGAGCATATTCAAAGAGGTGGCGTTGTCGGTTGCTCCACCCTGGTAGAGGATGAAACAGTCGGTATCTGAAATCAGAGTATAGGCGGAGTTTCCGTAGAGCACAGTGGAGCGGGCAGAGGTTCCAGTGAGGGGCAAAATCTGAGGAGTGCCAGGGGCACCGCACAGTTTGTTGTATCGAACGTTGAAATCGAAGTTTCCGGCGCGGTTAGTCATCGCGCCCTCCTTTCGCTTATGCGTGTGAGTCTGCGTGACCTATTGTCAGAATGTCACGGGGGTTGCCAAATTGTCAAGAACGATTTTGACAAATTGACAAATCAGGAGGGATCGGTCTCTGCGTCTCCCTGCGGCTCGCTGGTCGGCGCAGCCTTGCCCTTGCGGACATTTTTACTTGCGCTTAGGCTTCTCGGGCGCAGGCGGGGCGTCTGGTGCGTCTGAGTGCAAATCGGCCATGAGCCCGGGGATGGTCCCGACCGCCACAACCTTGCCGTCGCGAGCATCCTGTATCGCAGTAACGGTGGCCGGGGCCGGTTCTACCAATACAGATCTCTTCCGCGGCTTGCCGACATCCGCAGCGTCCATGCCCTCGGGCACCTCTACGTATAGCCAATAGTGCCGGTGTTTGAGTGACCCGTCCGGGGTTTTTCTAGGCTTGCTCGACACCTCGCGGGACGAACAGATGGGGCCACCTGTCGCGTAATACACGCCGTTGTTTATCAGGAGTTTCCCGGCGTCGTCGAACCCGACAGTGATGCATCCATCACGGTCAACACGTGCGGCATGGTATTCAACGAATTCGTCTTCGCGGTTTTGCCTGCGGAGTTCCATCATGTCACGTGTCGTGAACCGCACTCCGTGCTGGTTACGGCGGCGGTAGTCCGCCTTCCACTCTATCACGGTTCCCGGCTCTACCGGAGCGCCCCACATGTCACACAACACCTTGATTCGGTATGACCTCCTGATGGCAGTGTTGCGCCTGTTTGTGTCCTTGTCGAAACCACCATATTGCGCCTCGTCGGCGAGGAGCAACAGGATGTGCGTGGCGGCGCTAGACCGCTGCATGAACACGTCCGACAGTGGGAAATTCCCGGCCGCGTGGAACGCCTCTTGACAGCGTAGCCGCAACTCGCTCGGACTAGTGATCGAATTCAGGCGAGCAAAATCGATACTCATGAATCATCTCCCCTTCCCCCTACATGAAAAGAGGGGACGCGGCTCGCTGAATCGGGGAGGGGGGTTCCCATCAGCGCAACAGAGCCGCGCCCCCATGTGAGGTGTGTTCGTTCAGTCCATCAAACTCCGTACACCAGGACGTTGACGGGGCCGACGAGTTCCGCGACGAGGTCTCCGCCGTTCGTGTACTCAATGTCGACGCGATCCGCAGAACCCGCGCCGGCCGGGTTGTAGTTCCACCATACGCTCAACAGCAGCGATGTAGCGGACGCAAGCACGGGGCGGATCGCGTAGCCGTTGTCGGCGAGCGCCGTGACGCCAATCACCTCCGCGCCGTAGACGGCCGAGAAATCGGTGACGGTCATCGATTCCCCACCCGTGGGATAGGAGTGGTCGAAGGTCACGCGGTAGATCGCGAGGCTACACCCCGCGCCATCCGCGCACTTCGGGACGACAGTGGTTTGCGTGATTGCCATGTATCACGCTCCCCAGACGATGATCATCATCTGCCCGACTGCGGACAGATCGCCCGTGAACTCGGGGAACGGAATGTTCGCGCCACCGGTGTCCGCCGGGTTCTCCTCCCAATGGCAATCGAGCAAAACGTTGGTGGACGTCGCGGCGGTACCCGGAGCGGGGACGATACATCCCCACTTGTAGCCGTTGTCCGCCAACGTGTCGTTGCTGATGATCGAGCACCCGTAGACGTAGTCGAAGTCCGTGGTCATGTCGAGGACCTCGCCGCCCGTGGGGTAGGACGAATCCCACAACACGGAGTAGACGCCCCGCAACAGACCCGGGCCGACCGCGGCAACAGCCTTGACAGTGGTAACAGTGAGTCCGGTCATTTTGTTTCCCTCCTCCTGCTAGGTAGTGATGCCGTCGAGTTTGTAGCACCGCCACGGAGCCAGCACGGTCGAGTTGACGCCGAGGCTCAGAATCCACGCCTGCTCAAGCGCGAAGATGTCCTTCGGCTTAATAGTGAGCGTCTTCCAGTCGTAGATCTTGATCGCGGTGCGGTCGACAAGCAGCATGTTTGTGTTCGTCATGTCAGGGACGCAGATGATCGGAATCGTGCCGTAGGCAGCCATCTTCGCGGTCGCCTCGGTGTCGATCTTCGCCTCGCTCGGGTTGAGGTACCACTGGAAGTTAGTGGTGCCGGCAGTGACGTCAGCGAGGTTCCACAACTGGTTGTACGGCATCAGCCATACCATGTCGCTGCGCTTGACCTTCGCGTAGGTGCCGTTTTCCAGCGACTCGATCGCCGTGTCGAGATCCGCCTTCGCCAACGTGCCGATCGACCCGGCCTCACCGGAGGCGAGAGACGGATAGGTAGTGCGGCTCAGCGAGGCATCGGAGAACGCAGACGTCGAATCGATGTCGGTAATCCAGCCACCGATTACGGAGGTGCAGGCTATGTCGCGCAGCGACTTGGCAACCTGATTGATGGCCTTCTGGTCCTGATCACCGAGTGCGGAATACGCGCCGCCGTTCACCTGGTAGTCGCGATAGATGTCGTAGGTCTTCGCGGTGCCCTGCCAGGCGTCTTTGTTCCAATACGCCTCGACGGTGGTCGTGGTGTCAGGCGTCGGGCCGGGGTCGCCGACCGTGTACGCCGCGACGTTACTGGACACCGACGTGTCAATCAGTTCTCCGATCCTGGTTCCACCGGGGACCGACGCGGCGGGAACAACCTCGAACGGGCTATCCGGCCCGAAAATGAAGTTGTTGAAATAGATCGCCTCCAACGCCTCCGGGAGCACGTTGGTTCTCAGATAACTGGTATAGGTTTCGCCTGCGAGTGTCATTCTTGTCTCCTATGCGAGCGGGTTTTTCCCTGTCCTCACAATGTATGAGCGAACATCGGCCATAGCCTTTCCCATAGCCTTCTCGCCTCTGCCTGTGGCCGCGGCAACTGCGGCCTTTAGGGCGCTTGCCTCGTCGGTCGTCGGTTTCCCGGTGGGACCCACAGAGGGCGCGCCGATGGGATTAGCCGGCCTTGAGAACTCCGCAGGGTGCGCCACCTTGAGCGCATCCACCCACGCCGGAATGGCATCGGTCTCGATGTCCGTCGGCAGCTTCGAAAGGGCCCCGTCCACAATCAAACCCGCAGACATGCCAGCTTCGAGGAGTGCAGACCTGGCGTGCGCGGAAAGGGCAGATCGCTTCGACTCGGACAGCTCCGCCCGTATCGACTCGACTTCGGCCTTGCTCTTCTTTTCCAACGCTTCCCAATTCTGTGCCGCCTTGAGCTTGTCGGCTTCCTCGGCGCTCCTCGCTGCGGTGAATTCATCGCGCTCTTTCTGCAACTGTTTCAACTGCGTCTTGAGCCCGTTGTATTCGCCTTTGCGGATCGTGACTGTGTCCTCGCCACCCTTCGGTTTGCCGTCTTCATTCGGCGTTGTTGCGGAGCCATCATTTACAGCCTCACCCGGTTTCGTTCCTTCGTCTGCCATGGGTCCACCTCTTGTCTTACGGCGACAGCCGGTCCCCCTCGAATGCGGACCCGTCGCGCAGTTGTTGACGGGGATACGTGCCCCGTGACTTTGACATTATGGCAAAGTTGACAAATTGTCAACAGGTTTAACAATGTGGCAAGGTGTGACAAATTGGCACAGTCGGTTGGCCAAACATAGCGATTCGGTAAGTTCAGATTCGCGCCTCAGGCTATACATAGACACCCGCCCGCGACAGGAGCCGCGAGAAGGTGCCGGGGTCTATGGGGATGTAGGACGGGAGGACTAGAATCCGGCAAAACTCTTCAACGACGCTACGGCAGACTCAACGTTAGCAGCGGCCTCGTCTCTACCGACGGCAGAGACACCCTTGACTAGTTGTATTCTGCCGGGGACGTCTGGGCTTAGATCTTCCATGAGTTGTCCAGTGGCTATATAAACGCGATCCTCCGAAACTCCATATTGCTTGAGTCTCCATTTCGCGTAACTTTCTGACACGTGCGGGGCTGGCGATTCCGCGCCGCTACCGTCGGCGGATAGTTGATTAGCCTGCCTTGACTTCATTTTGGCCAAAACCGCCTGCCCCGCCTCCCTCCATGCCCTCGCGCTGGCAATCTTTGCAAGTTGTACAACAGGCATTTTCTGGTACACCTTTTTTAATTGTCCCGTCTGCTTACTTTGGAAGTCCTCACAGGCGGCAACTATTTTCTCTCGCCAAATCGCACCAAACCTGGCAGCATCGCTGTCCGACATCGTCTTCAGATCGCGACGCTTTGAAGGGTTCGGCTCTCCGTCAAAAGTTATTCCTTGCGCCAATTGCGAAACCACCTCTGCGTTCGTCAGAACCTTGCCCTCCAGATCTGGAAATCGTGTGGTGCCTCGGTAAAAGCAACCCGAATATTCACCGATCGCGGTCATCATAAAATCTGTTACCCCCTGTGCCTCCGTCAATCCCATAGCCTCCATGGTTATCATATCATTCTCCTAGTATTGTACGAATGACATTTTGAGCATCGTTACCACCAAGCAAGGTTTGATCATCCGGCGGATTGCCTTCGTCCACGGGTATTAACATGCATCGACAGTGGCCGTCGCATTCTTGTTCCCCAGGCAAACCGATCGCCGCATGCTCTCCGTATGTCCCCTCTGCGGATTCTAGGGCTCGGCAACCGTCACACATCGCCTCATCACCTTCGCCAACTCTCACAAGTATTTGCTCCGGGTTCCCGTCCGTGGCGACTAATTGATTATATTGCCTCATTCCGCCACGCGCCAAAGCCTTGGCCGTGTTAGCGTTTGACATTTTATCCGTCATACCCTGGACCCTGTCCCAAAAATCTACAGAACCAGGAGGTATTTTTGACAATTGGTTTAAAAGATTCGCGTTGCCTGTGAATAAGTCGTTCCACCCATCGTAAATTCCATATCTTTGCGCCACTTCCAAAAGTTTAGCGTCTGTCAAATCTTTTAGTTCTGCGATGTTGGGCAGTTTTACATCTACCGGAGTTTTATCGGTTGGGCGTTCAATACTCGGTGCGTTTATGCGCCCGCGTTCATCTAACCACGTCGCCCGCGGGTAATCCGCAGCTTCGTCTAATCTTGTTTCCTCGTCAGCCATCGATCAACCTTGCTAGCGCCGCCTTGAGTGCTGGGATCTGCGCCGCCTCTCCGATGGCGTGCTCCAGTTGTACCCGCACAAGGCACAGTTCGCACCAATACGTAGCCCCACCCGGAATGCCCTGCACCTCGACAGTTCCCGGGCGCTCGCGGCAGTGGCAACACGGATCGCCCAATTTCGGCGGATTGTATTCTGCGAAGGTCGTCGAGCCGTCGCTGGCTGTCGTTCTAATTTCCATCGATTCTCCCTATCGCCAGTCCCCTATCCCCCAACGCCACACAGTGAACGAACTCCGCATCTTTCGACGTCCCGCTTGATGAATCGAGGTGCATCTCCACGCGGAACGCCGCGCAGCAATCGCAACACAGGCGCGTGCCGTCCCCCCAACAGATGATCGGAGAATCGGCGTCGTCGGTGTGCTCCATGAGATAGCCGTCCTCGGAGACGTAGACGCAGCGCATCATGCGGGCACCTCGAAAAAGTAGAACCCGCCGCACCTTGGGCACGCCTCGGGAGGCGGGAACGGCTCCGCCGTGAACACGAATTCACAGTATACACAGCGATAGCGAATCATGCGCCCCTCCGCTTCGTCCTCGCCGCATCGAACCTGACGCGCCCTGGCCCCCTCTTGGCCTCTTTCGATAGCGGCCTAGGTACACTCGCCGCCTCGGCCATGACGGCCAGCCCGCCCTCCTGTAGCGCCGCCCACAGGGGACGAAGCACGTGCTCCGCATCCCACTGCGCTTGCGCCGCGCCGATCGCCACTTGCCAGACGGCCTGCCAACTGAAATCACGCGCCTCCCGCGGGACGTCTGCAAGCTCCCCGAAATCCTCGTCCCAATCGTCCTCTGTGACGGGAGCGCCGCCGTACGCCGCGGCGTCAAACGCATTCCGCCAAATCTCCTCGTCCCGCTCTGTAGGGTCGCGGAGCAGGAGGACGATACCCTCGGCACGCCCGGGGATGGTGCGTTCTACCGCCGTCTCGGCCAAGGCCACGGCGTCCGCGATGGCGTCGTGAAGTTTAGTGTGCGGCATGGAGCGCCTTTATCGCGTCAATCTGCGCCTCGAGGTCCGCCACCCGATCCCGCATGATTTCGCGCTCCTCGAGAATGCACGCGATACAGACATGCCCCGCCGTGTCGACGCGGGCGTAGTACGATGCCGCGGTATCACCACAGCGGACGCACAGCAAGCCGGTCATTGTCACCACCTCACTTCGTCCCGAATTCTTCGATACAGAGTTTCGTTCGATACACGTTGCCCATGTTTTCCGGTAGTCTCCCGACTGCCAATTGCTCCTCGTTGCCCATGTTAAACAACACTTGCCCGAGAATGCAATCGACACGGCTGATTTGTGGGAAACCGTCCTCGCGATGTCTTACGTCCACCATGAACGAGCAGTGAGGGGCACACAGTAAAGCGTCTGATTCTTGTGTGCATACCTCAACCTCGATGTTCTTTTTCAGTATCATTTCCCCCTCCCTCGTTGCTATTTCTTACCCTTCGGCGGTGCAATCTTCGTGCCCTTCTCAAGCGGGTTTGGGGCCGGGCTCTCGGTGCCAGGTGGCGGTACTTTTCGCCCCCCCCCTAGTCGCTCTGCGAGACTCAACTTGACGGGAGCCCCTTCCGGCGGCTTCGGCGGGGACAGAATCTCAGAGGCATCGCGAATTGCCTTGCGTTCCTCTAGCCAGTTCAACGCCTCCTCGTGGGTGTTGATGCTGCGGAGTTCCATGACGACGTCCGCCAAATCCGATTCCCCCATATTGATCCGCGTCTGCCACGTGCGTAGTGTCTGCTCCTTGTCCACCGGCCATGTTCTCTCGCCCGCGTGCCACGTCTCGCGGTCGTCGTAGGGTATCGCCGCGCTCCCCACCGCGCCGTTGATGACTAGGCGCTCGATGTCGAACCGCCTCGCCACGCTGTGCTTGTTCAGTTCGATCCTCGCCTGCCGATTCCGAGTCAGCGGCATGGTCATAATCTCCAACGCTACTCCGCTCGGCACCTCGCCCGATTGGTCTGCCACGACGAGCCAGCCGGGGACGGCGTGCGCCTCCGCGATGTGCCTCGCGAATTCGTTGATGACCCCCATGGCGTCCTTCGCGTGACTCGCCGGCCACCCCGCCTGTGCGAGCGCCTGGTCGCGACCCATGAGCACCATGCCCTCTCGGACGTTGTCCGGGATGCTCGTATCGGTCCCCCGGTTGAACGCCACCATGCCACGGGCTCCGCTGCCCGCGGCACCGATGATCATGCTGCCCATGAGGTCCAACTCCGCGCAAACGTCGTATAGGCTGGACGTCGTCGGCATCAGCCCGCTTTGCATGGAGTCCCCGTAGAGTATGGCGAGGGGGTATGTGGGGGAGCCCTGCGCGCCCTGACTCTGCGCTATCAGGGTCAGCGGGTTGGCAACGTCCGTCGCGCCCTTGGCGAACCCGCTGATGGACATCGAGTAGTCGACAGAGCCCGGGTTGCCCACCGCGGGGATGTCGTACCAATTCTCAGCGCAGTAAACGCACTGCCGGCCGTTCTCGTATTCGTCCCCAGGGCCGTACCACGCCGCAAACCGGCGTTTGTCCCCGGCCGGCGCGATCTCAATCACCACCACAGTAGCCTCGTCGAGGTCGTCCGTATTCGTTGCGCGGTCTTTGTCCCCATCCAAGATGCTTTCCGAGAACCCGTACCAGATTTTCGACGGTGGGATTTCGGAGTATGACAGCCTCCCGCCTGCATCCGACACGTACAACGCGCAGCTCCCCATGCCGTCCGCGTAGGAGTCCCAGCGCTGTGCGACGATGTTCGCGCCGCTATCCTCGCGAACCTCGCCCAACGCCTCGCCCGTGGATTCGTTCTCGTATTCGTACCGCTGCGATGGCTCTGTAAACAACGTGGCACGCTGCCGCACGATGCTGTTGTACAGGTACATCCGCACGATTTCCTGCTGCCCGGCCATGATGGCTTCCTTGGCGGCATAGTCGACTTTTAGCCTACTATTGGCGCGATACAGGGCAGATGTCTCGACCCCCATCATGTCCTTTTCGGCAACGACAACCTGCGCGTACCTCTCGATCATAGCCTCGCGAACGAGGTCTATGTCGCCCTCCCCGATGAGGCTGCGCGCCATATGTGAAACCTTGGATGCGTCGACACCTGTGCTGCATTTCGAGAGATCCGGCACCTTGTGGCGGCGTTTTGGATTCGTGCGGCTTAAAATCGACATTGTTACCCCGCGTGATTCTCATGCTTCGCCCACTGCGGCGGCATGAGTCCTACCAATAGATACAGCCAGGCGTCCCGCATATCCTCAATCCCGATGCCCTCTTTTTTGTCCTTCAAGAAATACGAGGTGCATCCCGGCTCCGGCCAAATATCCCCCTCCATGACCTCGACAATACCCCTACCCGCCCTCGGTTGCAAACTAATCAAATCGCGAGACACGCAAAAGCGGCGTTCCCCGGCTGTGTTGCACAATAGTGCCGCGGCGTGCTGCCCCTGAATATCCTTGCTCGCCTGCCACCCCACGATGGGCACCGCACCGATCCCCCGCTGTACGAACGCCATCTCGGCCGTGTCGCCTGCGTTCCCGGGAGTCCTGTAGTCCGCGCCCAGGTACACGCGGGAGGGCTTCCCGAACCGCTCTATCATCTCTCCGAGGCTCGCCCAGGCTCCGGTCGCTGACGGGGTACTCTCTCCAACCGCGACAAGGACATTTCCGGGCATGATGCGCACCCCGTTAGAATCGATGGCGGGCACCGCCTGGCAGACAATCCAAGCCGATTGCGCACCTCCCAAGTCAACTCCCCAAACGCTAGGCAGTGCAGGGTCGAACCGATGCCAATGTCGGTTGGAGCGAGGCCACAACGTAGCATTGTCCTTTCCATCCCAATCCCTCCATCCCGTCCATACGCGGCCTTCGAGCGCCACCCACTCTGCGTCTAGTTCCTGAGCTGCAAACCGCTCGTCGAGTTCGGCTATCGTGCGCGCGTACAGAGCGGGGTCGACGTCCCGAGTACGGGTGTAGTACGCCGCGGCGCGGTCTGTCTCCATCATCCGCGTGCCGTTCTCGTCGATGCGCGGGGATACCAGCCCGAGTTTGTTCGCGTGCGCCCAAAACCAGTTTCTAACCGGCGTCGTGGTGAAATTTAGGGACTTGGCGTACCCCTCCGCGCCGCGCAGCATGAACCTCGAGATGATGATGGGGTCGCGGTCCTGGTCGATTGGGTTGCGGTCGCGTGCGATCTCGTCGTGGCCGATACAACATGCCGTCGGCCCGCGGAACGGCGGATCGTCGTGGATGCGCTTCGCCTGCCTAGAGCGCAACCGTGTTTTACTTCCCGTGTGCCGCCATTCGATGTCGAATTCTTGCCCCTGTGATTTCAGGTTGTAGAGGTCGGGATTGATGAGGCTGCGGAGCACGGGGATGAGGATGTCGCGAATCTTTCCGCTCGTCTGCTCTGTCAGGTACGAGATGGTCCCCGGGTTGATGACGTTGGCGCTCCAAGCGTCCTTTGCGACGAGAAACCCCGTCTTGTGGGTGCCACGGCCACCGAGTAAGAAATTCTCAGAGCGCCACGAATGCAGGAACAGATCGTGCGGGGTGCCCTGCGCCTCGAGTTGAAACGCGGGCGTGTACAGTAGGCGCTCGAGCGCGGGTTCGACTGTTATCATGTACCCACAGTTCTCGCCATCGCGATCAGGATATATTGTATCACGGTTTCACCTCGTACAGGTACGACCAGCCGCGAACATCAGCCTCGTCACGACCGCGCCACGCGATCACACCTGCCATTCGCCGCTTGTTTTCCGCTGCTTGCTCACACAACTCCCGCCGTGCCGCGTCCCGCTCTGCCTGTAGCGCGCAACGCTGGCGGCGCAGACCGGGGATGCATGGTTCGTCGAATGCTGACATGGGGCAGCCGTCGGGGCCGTCGTTGATGTGTTCCGAGAAATAGCAACCCCTGTCACACACTGGCTCGCCATCAACCAGGCGCGGCGCGATGTCGGGGATCGTGGAGGCGGTCATCGGGGTGCCTCGGTGTTCCCGAAATTCGCTTCGGGAACATCACCGCGAAGAGCACGGCGATTGACTCGCAGCATTCCGAGAACCATCTCCAGCATGCCATGATACTCGGGAGACAACGATTCGTTTCCCATTTCCTCGATCCGACAAACGACGTAACGCTCAGACGTCCGCTCGTCGTGGTAAGCGACAAGGGCAGCGCGGGCGGTTGGAGACGAGTCATAGTCGGTTCCGCCTGTGAACCAAACGTCTAGCGCCTTGGTGTACTCTCTCAGCAGCTCCTCGAACCGTGCGTCAGTCATTTCGACACCTCCTCGTTCAGCCAGTCTCGGCGGCAGGCACGACAGCGACGCGGCATCCCGCGCGATTCGTCCCACCGCAGGAACTTAAAATACCACCCGCAGATCACGCGACGTTCTCCAATCAACATCCACGTATCCGGGTCTGAGTTGCAGCACTCCCCGTCGATACAAGGCGGCCTCTCGCGGGCGGTCATCGGGGCACCGTTGCGCGCAGAACTTCATCGATGAACTGGTCGCGCTTCGTCACATCGCCGTACTGCCCGGTGATGCCGAAGAACCCCGTGTCTGCTATCGCGTCGAGCACGATCCGAGCACCGCGTCTCTCGGCTTCGGCAAGCGCCTCGTAGTACATGGAGCGCGGGTCTTCATGCGTCCGGGTTACTCTGCGCTCAACTGTCATCGGATTCCCTCCAGTAAGTGCCACGCGAGTTGGGCCTGGTGATATATGGCGTCATCGTCGAACGCACGCCCTGCATCGGCCACTTCGTTCAATTCCTCCAGCGTAGGGCCACCCTCCCCGATTCCGCCGCACGGAATGTTCTTCAACGCCTCACGTACGACAGGGATTGCCAACCGGCACCGAATCAACTCGGCATCTCGGTTGCAGTTCGTTGCCGTCCGCTCCTCGAAGTACGCGACGATGGCGGCGTGGGCAGCATTGACCGCCCCCGGCTCGCTGTCTCCGGTGAGTGCGCCCCTTACACTGTAACTGACCAGTTCATGCCGATACGCCGCCAGCAGCTCCTCGAACCGTGCGTCTTTCATTTCGGCACCTCCTCGTTCGGAAAATCTCGGCGGCAGGCGGCGCAGCGGGTGGGCCACGCCATGTCAGCCTTTCGGCGCAATCGTTTATCATACCGAGAACACCAAAATCCAAACACCACTTCGAGGTGCCCGTGATTCCACATCGCCAAGAATTTACACCTCTCTCCATCGATGCACTTCGGGCGCTCGGCGGTCATCGGGGGGCCTCAAACCGCGTTGTAGCGGCCCAGATGGACGCCATTATTGCGAAGAACCGAACCATCTCAGGCTGTCCGTCTGCCACCGCGCATCCGGCGAGCACGACGAACACAACCGCCGCGACGATGTGAAACACGGGCGTGGTCATCTTCCACCTCCCTCGCTGCCCTCACCGTCGGCGGCGGCGGCTGTGATGGAGAGATTGCCGCACCCATCCTCGTGACGCAGAACGTGCCCGTCCGGCCAATCCACTCGTCCCGCATCGCGAGCGCGGAGGGCGGCGATCAAGATGACGTCATCAGGCACGACGACATTGACCTTGATTCCGCACACCTCGACGATGGCGTCACGAAGCCGTCCTGTTTCCCGCACCGCGCCTTCCGCGTGTTCCCGTTCCGCCGCGAGCTGGGACTCCAGGGCGGAGATGCGGACATCCGGCAACGGCATCAATTCTTTTCCACAGTGCGAGCAAATTAACGTACCCATGCTCCCTCCTTCTCCCCATCCTCGACGCCGGGGGCTACTGCACGGACCGTGCCGGTGGCGGCGAGGAAGCGATCCGCCGCGTCGGGTGCCATCGTGATTTTCTGCGTTTCGATTTTCACCTGGACTTCGAATTCCTGCCCCGTGACCCACTCCGCGAACTCTCGAACCGCATCGTCGCGCGCGGCGGCGAGTTGCGTTTCGAGTTGTTTGATGCGAACACAATCCAGTGCCCATTCGTGTTTTGCCCTTGCCAGCGAATGTTCTAGCGCGAGGATGCGTGTTGCTGCCGACGCATCGGATTCAGTCAACGAGTCTATTTGCTCCTCGTGGGTCATCCCGAGATCATCCATTGTTTTGGTCATCTGATTCCTTGCTGTCGAGGCTAAACCAACCACAAAGGGCTTGGTCTGCGTGGGCTTCGACGTCCGTATGTTCGAGGGCGCATCTGTTGGGCATTACCTGCGATTGAAAATACACGCAGTCCGAACATCGATAACCGTCCCGATTCCAGCTTCCCATTTCAGACTCCTTTCCAGGTCAAAATTCCTATCACTATGAACATCACCACAACTGCGATCCCAATCATGATATCCCCATCCATCTTTATTCCTTCGGCTCCTTTCGAGCGAGGAACGCATTGACTAGCATGTTTCCCGTCGATGCTGTCTCCGTTGCAATTCGTCCGTCCGGCAACCGGAATCGGATTCTCGGATCTGGCTCGCCCTTGACGTTAAGCATTACCGTTTCCAACCACCTCAGTACGTCTCGAACCGCATCGTCGCGCGCGGCGGCGAGGTCATCGGCGCGCTCCTTCTCGGACGCTATCGATGCTTCGAGAGTAGCGACCACGCCCTCGCGAATTCGGCGCTCATTCTCCAGGCAGACTCGAACGTTTGCCAGTTGGTACACCAGCCCAGCAACCTCCTGCACCGTCTGGTCATTTAACATCTCCGCATACCGGCCGGGAGTGACCGGGCGGTCGCGAAGCACGTCATGGATGGCCTCAACCTTCGCCCGGAACTCGGCTAACGATTCGCCGTTCAGATCCGCCCGCGCACTCTCTTCCGCGAGTTTCGCCCGCACCGCATCGAGCGAGTTGTCTGAGTCTTCTGCTCTGCGCCGCCATTCTTGTGCTCTGTTTTCACAATCCTCCCAACCTGTGCGCTGCTCCTCCACCGCCGCCTCGTACAGCACCCTGGACACCATCTCCTCGCGCTCCGTGCGCCAGTGGGTGTTCTCGGCCTCCGCGCGTTCCGCCCGCTCCTCGGATGCGGCAAGGCGAGAGGTGAGAGAGGCGATGATGGCGCGCGGATCTTCTTCGCCTTCACCGACATAAATCAGGCTGTCCTTTTCGTATCCCATCTCCTCACCCCCCTCCCCGACTCGCCGCGAGGGCATCCCCTTCGTGTGCGCTTGTTTGCGCGACAACGTTGGACGTTATCCAGCAGACGCAGCCGAACGCGGCGTTCGTGTGTAGCCGCGGCATGATGCCGGACATCCTGACGAGCGGTTGGTACAGGTGCGGGGCGTGGCATCTCCCGCCGTCGGCCGGGTTGGTCGCCTTGAACCAGTGCCGACAGGTCTCGCATCGTTTGGTACGTTGTCTAGGCATGTATCCCCCTACTCCGGCAATCCACGTCCGGATACCGTTCCGAAATATACTGTCTTTAGCGCAGCATCGATGGCCTTCGCAACACCTTCCAGTGTTCCAAATCCACCGTCTCTTAGCCATTTGGTAGCGTGCATCACCGAATCGATATTGTCATAGAGTGCCCGCAAGTGTGCCACGAACTCCTCGGCATCCTTTGGGCTCATGGGTTGCCTGGCAATCAATTCCGCGACGGCGGAGTCACGTTGCTGCCGGAGCTTCTTGTTTTCTTCTTTAATTTCTTCGATTTCCTCACCGCTTGCTTCTTCGAATTCCGCCTTCAATCTCTCGGCTACGGTATCCTCGCTTTCACATATCCTGTGAGTTAGCCATTCCGCGATTTCCTTTGCCCGTTCGTCGTCCATGTTCTCCCCCTACCAGTCGAAGAAATCCGCCGCGGGCGCTTCCCGAGCCGGCGGAGTTGTTTGTGGCGTGTTTGTGGTCCCCCTCGATTTCCGTATTCGCTCCTCGTATGCTGCCATGACGGATGCAACGGGCATGCCAGAATCGAGCTCCCGCATGACGCGCATACATTCGTTTCGTGCGTCGTCTATCTCCGCGCGTTCGTTCGCAGGACGATCCCAATAGTCGACGTAGTTGGGCTTTGCCGTTGAGGCGCACATGGCGGCATGCTGGTTGGCAATGGTCTGACAGGCCCCTACGATGTCGGCCGTTACGGGAGAACGCGCTGCCGTGGCGATGAGACGCCTTACGGCCTGTTTCAGGACGTCGTCGGAGAACACTATGACGGCGTCGTGGAGGATGTCCCCGAGTTCGTCGTTCTTGCGGTAGTGCGGGAAGTTTGCCGCGAGAGTCGTCATCGCCTCCCGTATGGCGCTAGTCGTTGCCATGAGCTGCCCTTTCTGCCTCTGCGGCCTCCTCGGCTACAAGCTCCGCGGTGCGCGCATCCCACGCCTCGCGATCGAGCCGCTGCTTGCGCTCCCAATCCGACTCGGGGATGCGGACGGGCTCGACGACATCGTCCCATGCGCCCTTGCGGAGCCACGATGCGGGAGCCTTGATGTATCCGCGCGTCCACTTGTCCCCCTTCTTTTGCGCTTCGATGGCCGCGAGTATGACGTCGAGAGGTGGGCGCTTTCTGAACGTTGACTTCCAGGCCCGCTCCGCATCCGCCCGATCCTCTTTCTTGGGATAGGCAGCGTAGAAGATGGCGAACTCATCGCGCCCGCGAGCGGACGTGGTAGCGGTCTGGGCCTTGGTAGCGGACAAGGTAGCGGACAAGGGAAGGGGAAGGGAATAGGAAGGGGATATCGTACCTGTTCGTTCGCCCAATGGTTCACGGAATGATTCCTCGAATGATTCTGTGAACGATTCGCCCTTTGGTTCAATGAATGATTTAACCATACGATAGCATTGAACTTTCAAATCACAGTCTGGAATCTGGACAAATGCTTTTCCGAGCGACTTGATGCCATTCGGGTTATTCGGCGGGTTGCGAATAAAGTATTTCGGGATGAAAACCACTTTGTGACATTCGTCATATAGATAGAGCGGTTCACCGAACGATTCGGCAAACCCTTCGTCGAACCCTTCACGGAACCGTTTGACGGTCATACGGAGGTCTTCGGCCATCGCTGCCAAACCAGCCCGGAAACACCCGAGCCCGTTTCCCAGCGGAGTTGAAATGATGTAGAAGTAGATGCGCTGCCCGAGTTCGGATCGCCTCCAGAACTTCTCATCGTTCCAAATCTCTCGGTAGAGACAGGTGTATGGTCCACGTGGGAGTGTCATCCTCTACCCCTTTTCCCGGCATATGTATACGGGTCGATGTCGTGTTTTCTGTTGTAGCAGATTCCACCTATTTTCCCAAAAGCAACAGCTAAACTCTCTAATATTGGATGGCCCTCTTTGTCGTATTTGGTGTATTGTCTGGTTGCAATTTTTACAGATTCTAAAACTTCAGACAATCCAAACTTGCATATCCATTTGATCGCTGTCTGTCTGCCGTAACTATTGAAGCTCCATTGTTTCCCTTCGCAGTTATTATAGAACAATTCCTGTACAATCTCGATGCTGCGTTCTTCGGCAGACATCAAGGATTTGTTCCATTGGTGCATCATCTCAAGTTGTTCAAGTCGTTCTTGAGATATTTCCATTTGCTTCCGTTGTCTTTTCACAACGGAATCATCGCTGAGTCGGTTTGGCCCCTTCCCACCGTTACAGTTTGAGCAGGCGGTGACCAGATTTAGGATATCATCGGTTCCTCCCCTGGAAATGGGTTCAATGTGATCAACGTGAAGTACCACGTTTGGGGCGACGTCCCCGCAGTACTGACAAGTGAATTTGTCCCGCTTGAAAACTTCGAATCGAGTCTTTTTAGATAGTGGCTTGCGCTTCATTGGAAACCCTCTCAATCCACCTCAACGGCTCGAACTGACGCACCACGGCTGTGACAAGGCCCGAGGGTCTATACCGTGAAGCGTCAGTTGGAACCGTCGAATTGAACTGCCTTGTCACATTCACAACCTATCAGAATCGCCCCGCGGCGTCAACTCTTTTCTCCTCTCATCATCTCCTCACACTCCCCCGCCAATGCATCGGCGGTCGCGAGGCGCATCGCCACGGCGCGCCAGACGTAGTCGCCCTCATGCGGCAAGGTGCCCTCGATGGCGCGGACGGCGGAGAGGGCTGCCGTGAGGTTCGACGAGCTGGCGCGGATGCACGCCTGCGCCGTGTAGACGCGCTCGGCGGACGCGAGATTCGGGGTGGTCATACGCACCCACCACAGCACCCTTCCGGAACATTCATATTGACGGCCGAAATGGCCAGTTCCTTTGCATCCTCCGGAAAACCGTCCGGCCATCTGTCAATCGACCACGGCCCGGATTCTACATTCTCAGACCAATCCTCATCGAACCAAACCGACCCACCGCTCGAAAGACTATGGCTATCAAACCTCCATTCCGTCCCGTTTACGCGTAAAACCAAGACGCCGGAGCAAAGGTTGGGATACTCCCCATCATAGGAAACGAATTCTACGTTCACACTATCGCTTCGGTTCGGTCTTCGGCTTGACATCCTTGCACCCCTCCCTACGTATCCACTGCGGCTCCCCCCATATGTCTGCCTCGCGGTGCAATTTCAGTGCCGTCCGCTCCTTCCACCGGGTGCAGACGCCGGCTCCGGAGCGCAGGACGACGAGCCAGCGGCACGGCCGCTCGCAAACGGGACTGTGCATCGCGCCACCTATGCTTCTATCTTCTGCCCCGCCGGCACGTTCGACCCGAACGCCAGCCGCGAGAAGTCGAGACCGTTGACCGTGATATTCACCCGCTGCCCGCTCGCCCCGATCGCCTTTTCGTCCATACGGTCCAGCTCCGCGTTAGCGCGGGACATGGCGTGCATCGCCACGCCGATACCCTCGCCACAGCGCTTCCCGAGGAGGTCCGCCCACCAATCGAGCGCGCCATCGCGGAGGCGGACGAGCTTCGCGCGCACCTCGACGTCGGTGTATGCCACCTCGGGCGTATGCAGGCCGATGGCACTCGCCACGGTCGGATCAAGCATCATCGTGCGCTCTTTTTTCTTGCGTCTGTTCGGTTGCCCTGCCACGGTCCTGCCCCTACTCCCCCTCTCCCCATCCTACCAACGATCCCAACCTAGCGCAATCGCGAACGCCAGCCAGGCGCAGACCGCGAGGAGGTCGAAGAGGCCGATTGTCGCGCTCACCTCGCCACCATCACATCGAAGTACCCCGCGACCGCGTCCATCGCCTCCCGCAACCCGTGGCAGCACACCGCGAGGTGCCCCGCCGTGGCGAGGTACGACAGCCATTCCGTCTGCGCCGTCGACAGCCGCCCCTTGCCCGCCTTCAATTCGATCCACAGGCTATGGAACCCCTTGCGCGCCGCCGGCCACGTGAGGTCAGGCACCCCCGCGCGAACCCCCATGCGCTTGCGGCGCATCCCCGCCTGTGGTGTGCGAGCGCCCGCCGGGTCGGTTGCGATGTAGCGGCCGACGTCGGGATAGGCGACGGCGATGACGTCGCACCAGCCGATGAGGGCGACTTGGATGGAGTATTCGGGGTGTTTCATGGCTCGTCCCCTCGAAGTCGTCGTATTTCACACATCATCCAAGGTACACAATATGTATATTCATCGACAGGCCATGATATTTGCTCACACTGTGAATATTCGACACGGGTTCCCATTACTACACTATTTTTAACAACCCAACTTTTGCATTCCACAAGGGAACACATGGCCATGTCTCCATCAGCCACAGGGCAAATGTGTTCTGTGATTTTCAATAAGTCCCCGTCCATCATACCGCCTCCAATTCCGCATGAATCGCCGCGACGTCCATCGTGGGGAACCGCCACCGTAAGTCCCCGCGGAGCGCCGCCTTCCACCGTCCCCACAACGCCGAGCCGGGCGCGACGATCCACTGCCCGCCCATGCCGCCGACGTTCGACCCCTGACCCGTGAATCGCCGCACGTATGGGTTCTTCGTCGTATGCCCCGCGCGGTCGTGCGCGTCCACCTGGCAGTTCACGGCACCCGCACGGCAGAGGGCGTCCCGCAGCATGTCCGCGAATCCTCCGTCACCGCCGACCCCCGGACCCGAGCCCGTCGAGCAACAGTAGAGCGCCACGCGGACGGACGTGCAGCCGCGCGCAAGCTCCACGGCCAGCTCGTCGACGTGCGGCAGGCCGAACCCGAATTGGATACCCGTCCGCCAGCCGTGGGAGAACACGGCGAGGAGCGTAGGGGATACGGTGTGGACCATCCCGAGCACGTCGGCGCGCATCGCGGGTTTCGTCGCGTGGTTGTCGACCCACGTATTGACGGCACCGCCGCTGCGAACGGAGAACCCGTTGACCTCCGGCTGAAACGCCCCGGTGGCGTCGTGCTTACCGGGAGAGTCGTACATCGGGGCCAGGATCAGGGTTCTCATCGTACACCTCCATCCGGGGCACCCGCCGCGACTAGCAGATCGTGTTTGAACAGGTGCGGTTTGTCGCCGAGGATTTCGGCGGCGTGTCGGTGAAATTCCTTCCAGTCGATTGCCTTCGCTCTCGCATCGTGGTTCCAATGGCCGACGCGGACCTCGTCGGCGACCTCGCGAGATGAAGCAATAGCGCGCAGCGCCTCGATGGGTTCGACCACGGGCTCGACGCTAATCCACGTCCGAACTCCGGCCGAGCGCGCGGCGCGAAGTCCAATTATTCTTGAGGAGATCGACGGCGCATCAGGCTCCCACTCGGCGCGCAAGTCCTCCGACAGAAAACAGATCGTCGTTCCGAGTCGCCAGTCGTGTGCTCTGAACAGCGGCAGGAACTTCGCGGCAGCCTCAGGATTCTTAGTCAACACCGTAAGGTGCAGTCCGTAAGCCGCAGAGATAGACAACGCGATCCGAAGATCCTCAACCTGCTCGATGGTGCCGAGCGGATCGGTGGCGAACGAAAATAGAATCTCGCGCGGGTCGTATGCGAACTTTTGTGCCGCCTTCTCGAACCGTCGCCGCCAATCCTGTTTTGGAAGTGGCACCGTCCAGTCCTGTCGCGGAACTCGGAACTGTCCAGGACCGTAGCAGTACCGGCACCCATGAATACAACCTACGGCAAGGTTGCAGGCCAACTCCGCGTATTCGCGAGCACGCCCCTTGGGTTCGTAAATCATTCAACCCCTCCGTCCGTATGCGGTGCAATCTCCGTGCCTTCCGTCTCGCTGACGCACTCCCGTTCGAATTCCGCGCTCCAACTGCGGACGAGCGCTCCGAGTATCGTGGCAGTCGCCGCCGCCGCGAGCGTCGTAACGCCAAGCCCGAGATCCCACGCCTTGCGCTCGTCGCCCGTGGCATCCTTCGGGACGATCGTCGCCAGCCCGCCCGCTCCGGTCAGCCCGACGAGCCCGAGCACCACCGCGCTCGCCGTGTCCCGGCGGTTGAGGAGCCGCTGGCACTCGGCGTCCGCGAGTTCCGCCGGCATCGGCGCGAGGCCGCCGCCGAACGCCGTCTCCACAGCGTCGTAGTCCGTGGCCGTGAGTTGGCTATGACTCGACGAGATGGGTGGAATAGAATGCGCTACGGGCGAGCAACCGGTGAAGTGGTAAACGATGAGCGCCGCCATGAGCACGGCGAATATCACAAGGATTGTGTTTTCAAAGCGTGTCATCCGATCCTCCTCAAAAGCCGCCCGGGTTCCCCCTGCCCCGGTCCCTCGATGCGCCCTCGCGGTTTCCAACGTCCGGGGGCGGGCGGTATTGCCCGCCGCATCGCATCGCACTCCCGCGCCCTCGTGTCGGCAACGGCGCACGGCGCAGTAATCTAGCCAACTCTCCAGTGCATCCCCCGCACCATCGTCGCCCCGGGCACCGCCTCGCCGCCCTTGACGAGGTCCAATACGCCCCGCTTTTCGATCTTCAGGACGGTCTCGACGAGGTCCGGCCTGTGGTCCCGTAGCCACGAAATCAACGCGGGTTCGTTCGCCACCTCCAGCCGCGGCGGACTCTTGCGTTGCGACAACGTGTAGGACGGCGTCTCGAATTTGTCGACCCCCGCCGCCTCGAGCTGCGACGTTGCCCATTCGTGGATGCGCGCCGCCTTCGCCTCGCACGCCCGAGCGTGCGCCTCGAGCGCCGCCACGCGAGCGCGGACGCTCTTCGCCTTGCCGTTCAGCGCCTCGCACAGGGATTCGATCCGCTCGATTTTATCCTCGAGCGCGCCCTCCGCCTCAGTCAGCCGCAGCGCGATCTCGTCGTCCACCTCGCCCTCCGCGGCATCGATGTCCAGCATGATCGCGCCGTATCGTGTGAGGATGTCGGTCAATGTCTCACTCATCTGCTACCCCCTCCGCGACGTGTAGCCGCAGTTTGCGATTCCCGCCCGCCGCGAGCCAGAGACCCACGACGTCTGCGTTGTAGCGCACCGCGCCAGCACCGATGATGACGTAGTCCGGACCCTGTCCGCGCTTCCGCATGGAGCGGATCGTCGCCGGGGACACCCCGAGGAGGTCCGCCAGTTCGATGGTGTCGTAATACTGCGCCCTTTCGATCGTGTTCGTCATCGTCCCGCCCTCCGCGCCCTGTCCCGGGCGAGTTTGCGCTCGCGCGCCTTCGCCCGGAGTACCCATGTCAGATCCGGGGCGATGCCCGCAGATGCCTTGGGGCACCATGCAAAGAGCACGCATCCACCGTCCTCACACACCCGCGCTAAGCACCCGCGCCCGGATTCCGATACTGCGTCTCGGATGTCTGCGATGCCGTCGATTACGTATGGTTTCCGTTTCGTCATTTTACCCCTCCCTCTTTCGTCTCTCTCTTCAAGTCCCGTGCCACATCGAGGAGCAACGTCGACGCCTGGCGCAGTTTCGTCACGACATCCAGAGGCTCCGTCAACCCGCTGAGATGCGCCGAGATGCGGCACTGCACCGCCTGGACCTCGGCGCGGAGTTCGACGAGGCGGACGTGCCGACGCCGTGCCGCCCCGGTACAGTGGACGCAGACGGTGAACGCCGTAGGCAATGACTTGCCGCATGTAGGACAACGGTGTGTCATTTCAATCCTCCGTCCCCGGCCATGTTGGGATTTCCGCACGGATGTCGCCGGCCTGCATGCAGATTTCGGCATCCCACGCGGCAGCCCTCGCGGCGACCCTCGCGGCGTCCCCGGCGGCCCAGGCGCCGGTCAAGGCGTCCCCGGCGGCCGCGGCGGCGGCCCACGCGGCGTCACTCGCGGCGGCCCTCGCGGCGGCCCCGGCGGCCCAGGCGGCGACCCAGGCGTCCCCGGCGGCCCAGGCGCCGGTCAAGGCGTCCCCGGCGGCCGCGGCGGCGGCCCAGGCGGCCCAGGCGTCCCCGGCGGCCCAGGCGGCCCAGGCGGCGCGCTCGGTCCTATCCTCTCCGCTCACCCATTCGAGCGCCCAGACCTCCCACGCTGGACACTCGATGTCCGCGTCCGCCATCGCGTGGTGCGCTACGAGGATCGCACGCTCCACCATCCTGTCGAGCGCCCGACCAATCGCGGGACGCTGCGCCTCGTACTGCTCCGACGTGAGCCCGCGCGACAACTGCCACAACAGCCAGTCACCGCGCTCGCACGCCTGCCAGGCGTCCGCCTGTGTGGCACCGGCGGGCAGGCTGCGCCGCCACTCCATGGCCTCGGAGCAACTGTGGTATTTCGTTCCAAATTCCACTGCCGTTGTCATCTCATCCCCCTCATCAGTTTCGCGGCGATCCGCGCGACCTTTCGCACATAGGTTTCGTCGTACCGCACTCCCGGCCAGTACCCCCACGGGTCGCGGTTCCCGTGCCTTCGGAGATGCAAGTTATACGCCACCGTCCGCACCGCGGCGGGGCCGATGAGGTCGTCGAGCGTAGCCCTTTTGTCTCCTATTGGTGATTCCGCAAACTCTAAAACAATTTGACCCGGCCCCAATGATACACGCCGATAGCCAGGATGGGCTTCTGCTCCGATTCTAATGTCTATGGCCCTCTGCGATCTGAACCATTTCACCATCGGCAGCCCGAGGTAATTTCGGACCTTTGGTGAAATGGCACACCTATCTAAACGTGATTCTCCCCACATTAACGCCATCATATGCGCGCTCACGTAGTCCACGGCGCTCCCCGGCCACCATTCCGCCACGGCCTCCCGCGTCTCAGCCTCGATGCGGGCGACGTATGCCAAGCAGTCCCGCACCGGCTCCCCGCACTCGCGAAGGTTGTGCTCGGTGCAGAGGATGGATAGGTCAAACGAAATCACTGGATTCCTCTTCTATCTGCCCCTCTTCGTTGAACGTCACGGAATTGTATTCTCCGCAGTGGCACGTGTTCGAATAGCGGATTCCGATCCGCCCGTCCGCCATAGAAACGGATTCCATCTTCCATGATTCCTGGTCCATGGCATGTCCCATGAAACACCTCGTCTCGGATAGTTGATCTTCGCGCCTCACCACCTTGCTCCTTTTTTTTGGTTATCCATTGCCCACAGCGGCTGCAAATTCGACCAGTGAAAGCACGCTCGTTGCTGTTCTGGAACAGTAAGATCAAACGCAGCGCAGGGAACGATGTGGTCAATGTGCCATGCACCGTAATTTTCAAATTCCATACCTGGAAGGAACTTTGATTGTATATATTCCATAAACATTTTCACCGATTTCGCATGAACTCGCGTTTCCGTTTACAAACATTCTCGTCTGTTTTGAAAACGCGCTCCATCAATGTCTCCCTAAAACGGCACCTTGTCTGTCAACATCTCGAACGTCGCCGTTTCCAGCCACTCTATCACAGTCGACGCCTGTTTTTTGTTCAACCCGCTGACGGTGAGCTGAAACATATCCTGCGCCGTTTTCGTACAGGCCGCGCGCACATCGTCATCGGTGGCGTCCGCTGGCATGATTTCCTTGACGCGGGCGAACACCTTGCGCCGCTGCGCCTCCGTAATGCCCGTGCCTTCGAGCTGGTCCCGCTCGCGGCTTGGCGGTGTGGCGGGCGGGGTTGCGGCCTTCGGAGCCTCCTTCGGCGCGTGCTTCGCGCTGTCCGGAGCGCAGTCGTCGTCCGCCTCGGTGGCGATACCCGTCACCATCTGCAACGTGTAGCGCCTGCCGTAGGTCATCGACTTCCCCACATCCTGTGCCGTCCAGCTGGCCGGCGTGATGAATGTGGACGCCGCCACGGACGAACCGTCCCCCGCCGTGAGTCGGCACTCGATTTCGAGCGCGTCCGGCGGAGCGAGGCGGGTCGTATACGTCGTGGCGATACCTGCCGCCCCGAGTACGGGGAGGAGGTAGTCGCAGAGCGCGGACAACTCCGTGTAGGTGTATCCGTACTTGCCGACGTCCACGCGCCTTGTATGCGCCTGCGTCTTGAGGTGCATCTGCACCGCGGCGAGCGCCGCCCATATCGCTTGCTGATTCTCAGACATTCCGCACCGCCTTTCCGTTTTCGCAACGATATGTGACATTCGGTTCGATGCCGTCTTCGCCGACGTAGAACACGGCGATTCGATACCGCGAGCCGTCCCACCACCGGATATTGAGGATGCCTCTGTCGCCCGCCGTGGCCGTGCCTCTGTCGCCCGCCGTGGCCGTGCCTCTGTCGCCCGCCGTGGCCGTGCCTCTGTCGCCCGCCGTGGCCGTGCCGCTGTCGCCCGCCGTGGCCGTGCCTCTGTCGCCCGCCGTGGCCGTGCCGCTGTCGCCCGCCGTGGCCGTGCCTCTGTCGCCCGCCGTGGCCGTGCCTCTGTCGCCCGCCGAGGCCGTGCCTCAGT
>Ga0315273_10000550_pt1 | contig 40214 bp, 19 predicted proteins | sample YL17G02_0_MG_FD_205753 | JGI IMG/M metagenome (GOLD analysis project Ga0315273, IMG submission 205753) | Sediment microbial communities from Yellowstone Lake, YNP, Wyoming, USA - YL17G02_0 | ecosystem: Environmental > Aquatic > Freshwater > Lake > Sediment | place: USA: Wyoming | collected...
ACAACTACAGATTTGAATGCGAAAATAGGAAGGCCCTGCAAAATAGACCGCAGAAATACGGAGAACCGGATCAGAGCGAGGTTAACGAAGCGGCACTACCTGATTTTCCGAAATGGCTGGGGCAGCCAGACAATGCAATCAGAATATTACTTATCGCGGGATCCCGAGGGGGAATGGAGAGCGCAAAATGTCGTTTAACACCCCTGATTTTGGGCTTGGCGAATGACAATCCCGGATTTTTTTCACAACTCAGAGAATTGGCCCTTCGCACGGCTGCGACTCATCATTGCTTTTCAACCCTGGTCGAGGTAGAAGGGATGGCATGAAGCTGAGTCATAGTTTGCACCCCGCATGCCATCCACAGGCGGATCGCCAACGATCGATGACGGAAGCATTGCCTGCACACCTTGATATGTTTTTCCTCGTTTATCACTCAAATCTCAAGGGAGAATGAACGATGTCTCTGCAAGAAACCATGATTCATCTGTATTCCCCATTATTCACCGAAAGGGAAAAGCCGTTGATTGCCTGCGGCGAGCTGAGCGCTTCGGTGTTCAAATTCGATACCGGCGTGTGCGCGGTTCGGCTCACCAACGCCGTGGGCGAACTTGTGATTCTGCCCTTCCAGGGCCAGCAGATCTGGTCGGCAACATTGGGCGGGCGAAACCTGTCCATGAAGTCCATGTTCGATCAGCCTAACCCAACACGCGAATATCTGCAGAACTACGGCGCTTTTTACCTGCACTGCGGCGTGACGGCGATGGGAAATCCGGGTTCAGGCGATTCACACCCGCTGCATGGTGAATTGCCGAACGCGCCTTTTCAAAAAGCGTGGATAATGCTCGGCGAGGATGATGCAGCTGGAAGGAAGCGCACATACATCGGCGTCGGCGGGCAGTATAAGCACACGGTGGCATTTGGCGCTGATTATTTTGCCGAGCCGCTGGTCAGGCTATACGCCGGTTCAACCTTGTTCGACATGGCCATGACGGTCCGCAATTTGAAGCAAACTCCGATGGAGTTGATGTATCTCGGCCACGCCAATTTCCGTCCTGTCGACCACGGGCGGCTGGTTTACAGCGCGGTCTGCACGCCGGAACATATCCGCGTACGCAAGAGCGTCCCCTCGAATCTGAACCCCCCTCCCGGCTACAGGGAGTTTTTGGAGGAGTTGGACCGGCATCCCGAAGAGCATAATGTGCTCAAACCTGATCTGGCCTTTGATCCCGAAGTGGTCTTCATGATCGACTATCTCGCCGACGCGGACGGCTGGGCGCACACTTTGCAGATGCATCCCAGCGGCGAAGCAGACTATTTGTCGCATCAGCCCGCAGAACTCAAAGTCGGCGTGCGCTGGATCTGCCGCACTCCGGACCAGGACGCGCTGGGGATGATTCTGCCCGCTACCGCCGGTCCGGGGGGCTATGCGGCTGAGAAGGCCAAGGGCAACATCATAGCGGTTCCCGCAAAGGGGACCTGGCGGTTTGCGCTGACGATGGGAGCCTTGAATGCTGAAGCGGCGACCAAGGTTGAAACCAGGATCAAGCAGATTTTAAGTCGGCACACCGGGATATGCTGATCGGCAGGGTGAAGCCACGCTCGACGGAGTTGAACAGTTACCCGGCAATATATTTCCAGGCGAAGCCGGGTTGAGGAGCAACGAATTCCACGGACCATAAAACAGAACCTGAGCCATTGCCGTACGGCGTAGTATATAGCATCATTTTGAGAGCCGGACACAGTCTGAAACCCGCGAACTAGAACACACTCGCCTGATGTTGGGATCGAGTGACCGGCAAGATAAGGACGGGTTCAGGGCCGGACATAGCCTGCGCGTGGATGCGGCTGTGCGGTGAATTGCCCGGACAGCCTTCATGGAGAAGATCGGGGATTTGATGATCTTTCGCATCGGGCACGGTGTGATGACTCCGGGTCACACTCCGATTTTTCTTCTCCTGACCATCATCCTGTCGCATATCATACCTCTCACCGCCGCGCCCCGGAACGAAAGCCCCACCCGCCAACAAACGAAGGCCTCTGCAGAGACGGAGATTCAGAAAGCGTTCAAGCTGGCCAAGGAAGGGAAATGGGAGCAGTCGGTTCAGCATCTGCAGCAGATCATCCGGCAATACCCCGAGTCGGCTGAAGCCCATTACAGCCTTGGTGCCGTAATGTTCTGGATGCGGCGGCCGGAAGAGGCGGAACCCTACCTGCGGCGGGCTCTCACACTCAATCCCAAAATGGCCGAGGCTCACTTTTTCCTGGGGCAGATTCTGCTCCAGGAGCGGCACTTTGACAGCGCGGAAAGCCACTTTCGCCAGGCAATTGAAGCCGGCCGGGGCGGCGCACCGGTGTATAACGCCCTGGGCAGAGCGCTGGGCGAGCAGCAACGCTATCCTGAAGCGATCAGTTATCTGGAAAAAGCCGTTCAACTGGATCCCGGTTTCCTGGAGGCGCAGAACAATCTCGGATTGGCGCTGCTGAATTCGGGTGCTCTTGACAGGGCTCGCAAGCACTTCCAGAAACTGATTCTTGAACATCCCGATTTTCTACAGGCGCAATACAATCTCGGCAGCGTCTTGACCCAGATGGGGAAGTCTGAAGATGCTGAAGCCTTATATCGCCGCTTGCTCGTCAAGGACCCGGGGAACGCCGCCGTGCTCTTCAACCTGGGCCTGTCACTCAAGGAGCAGGGCAAGCTGGAGGAGAGCCTGGCGTTTTTCAGAACCGCCATCGAAAAAAATCCGGTTCTGTCCAGCTCCTACCATGAGTTGGGAATTACACTGTGGCTTCTGGGAAGACCGCTGGAAGCAGTGAAAATGCTCAGGAAGACTATCGAGCTCAATCCCAGGAACGAAGATGCATGCATTACCATGGGCACGGTGCTGAAAGATTTGGGAGAACTTGAAGAAGCGGCTGATGCCCTCCGCCGGGCCATCTCAATTCGCCCTGACAATCCTCAGTCCCACTATGCATTGGGCATGGTGCTGCGCAAACAGGGGAAATCAACCGAAGCTGCTCAAGAACTGAAGCTGGCCGAGGAGCAACGCCGGAGAGACCATATTGAACCCAAGCCCTGAATCCAAGTGGCCCATGCGGCTATTCACCTTTCTCCTGATCCTGCTGGGCGCGAGCCTGGCCACATCCTCCGTTCTCCAAAAAAAACAGCAGCGATTCACCAACGTCACTCGCGAATCGGGGATTCGATTCCATCATATCAGTGGGCCGGAAACTGATAAGAAATATCTGTTCGAAGTCAAAGGCGGCGGGGCGGCCTTCCTGGATTTCGACAACGACGGATGGCCCGACATCGCTCTGGTCCAGGGCAGTACTCTTGAGCAGTACAAAAAAGGAGGTACTGCCAAGTGCGAGCTGTACAGGAACCTGAGGAACGGGAAGTTTGAACGGGTCACCGATGCCGCCGGCTTGACCGCCAAAGGCTGGGGAATGGGAGTCGCGGCTGCCGATTATGACAACGACGGATGGGTCGATCTCTACATCACCGGCTTCGGCGGAAACAATCTTTATCATAACAAGGGTGACGGCACTTTCAGCGATGTAACACAACGAGCCGGCATCGGGATCAACAGCTGGAGTTCGTCGGCCGCCTTCGGGGACTACAATTTGGACGGATACCTCGACCTTTACGTGGCCAACTACGTGACCATGGACCTGGATAACCTCCCTGAGCCGAAGTGCCGCTATCGGGGCACCCTGACTATTTGCGGACCTCGGGATCTGAAAGGTGCCTCCGACGTTTTCTACCGTAACAACGGAGACGGCACCTTTACGGATGTTTCCCGCGCATCAGGCGCTTACGATCCAGATGCACGGTACGGGTTGGGTGTTGTCTGGGGAGACGTGAACAACGATGGGTACCCCGACCTATACATTGCGAACGACTTCGGTCCTAATTTTCTGTTCGTGAACCGGGGCGACGGGACCTTTCACGAACAGGGCCTTATCAGCGGGGTGGCCCTGAGCGGCGACGGGTTGGAACAGGCAGGGATGGGCGTGGATATCGCCGACTACGACAATGACGGGCTCATGGATATTTTTGTCACAAATTTCGCAAGCGACTACAGCACACTGTATCGGAATCTCGGCAATTTGATGTTTGAAGATATCACAGGGAGGGCGGGGATTCAGCCTTTCGAGTGGTTTCTGGTCAAGTGGGGCACGCACCTGGTTGATATTAACCACGACGGCTGGAAGGACATCTTTCACGCCAACGGGCACGTCTACCCGTTTCTGGAGCACGCAAATTTGAGTGAAAAGTACCGCCAGGCACCAAGCTTTTATCTGAATCAGCACGACGGCAGGTTCAGTGACATCAGCACCTCCGTTGGGCTTGGACCCGATGCTGCAATCGTCGGCCGGGGCACGGCTATGGCGGACTATGACAATGACGGAGATCTCGACTTCCTGATCGCCAACCTCAGCGGAGCTCCATTGCTGCTGAGAAGCGATCTGGCCACCGACTTCCACTGGGTGATGTTTCGGCTGCGGGGAACCAAGAGCAACTGTGATGGCATCGGAGCCCGCTTGACCGTCAGCACGGGAGGACTCAAGCAGACGGTGGAGGTCAGAAGGAGCGTCGGAATTTATTCGTCAAGCGATCCTCGTGCGCACTTCGGTCTTGGCGCGGCGGAAAAGATCGATTCTCTCGAAGTGAAATGGCCTGGAGGCGCCGTCCAGCAGTTCAAGAATCTGGAAGTAAATCGCCACTACCTGCTCGATCAAGCGGCAGGTCTCGGGCCAGAACCGATCAGTCCCAGTCCGGCATGGGGAACGCGTCGATGATGCACTCTCAGACCGGAGCCGAAAGACGATCCACGCCGGCCGGAAATTGATTAATAAGGATTGAGAAATTTCTACGATCTCCGAGGCGTTGCATTCCTTTGACGATACCCTCAAGAGGTAGTTCGATGAGCCCATCCGAGAAATTCAAGCGAAGGTTAAGTTCCGTTCTTGCCCTAGGTGTCGCCCTGGCTTTCGCTATCTCCCCTCCATCGGTTTCTGGCCGCCAAACGCCAAGAGATCAGATGGACCGGGTCATGAGCGCGGAGGGAATCGAGGCTCAGCCCTTTCCTCACCTCGCGGGTACCGGTCCTCTGAATCTGCCGGAAAACATACTGGAGCTTCAGCTCAAACAGATCGAAGATTACTTCCTCAACCGGATCGCCATGACTCCTGCGTCCCGCGATCAGCAATGGAAGGCGGATTATTCGTCAGAGCTCAGATATGCCGAGTCGCTAAAGCCGAATCGCCAGAGGCTGAGAAACATGCTGGGGTTCCCGGAAACCCTCCAGGTCAAGGAGATTGCGAAAGAGACGTTGAGTTCCGGTGACCTGGGGGTCGAGGACGTCGTCATTGGAGTCGACGGCGATTTTCGGGCCCACCTGATTTTGATTCATCCATCCGGGCCGGCAAGGGCAGCGGTCATTGCTGTTCCGCCGGCATCGGAGTCGAGGGAAGATTTTGCCGGAATTTCCGAGGGGCGTGAACCGGCCAGATGGCTGAAGGACCTTCTGCGGAGCAATGTGGCAGTAGCCGTTCCGGTCACAGTCGAGCGCAGAGTGGATCACCCGCTGAGTGTCAAGCTCCGGGGAAAGGATCGGAGGCAGATTCTGCACCGCCTGGGTTTCATCATTGGCCGAACAGTCGTTGGTTTGGAGGCGATGCAGGTTTCTGCTGTGCGCGAATACCTGTCGCAGCGTTTCTCGACCGAGCAAATCTGGGTCATGGGGGCGGAGCAGGGTGGGATGACAGCCCTGTATGCAGCGGCGGCCGATGAGCGAATTTCCGGCGCCGTCGTTGTCGACTATTTTCAAAAGCGAGAGAACGCCTGGAAAGAGCCGGTTGACCGCATGCTGTACGGGCAGCTGAACGAGTTTGGCGATGCGGAGGTCGCAGCCCTGGTGGCGCCGAGGACTCTTGTCCTGGCCACGACGTCACTTGGCCCATCACCAACCGCAGTGCAGAGCGAGGCGGTCCGGGCGGAGCGGTTCTATCGAGGTTTGCACAAACAGGAGAAGTTCGTTGTCATGCAGGGAGCGGGACTCCAGGAATCAGTTCAAAAGATCGAGGGCCTGTTGAACTGGAATAAGGGAAGCGACAGCCCATTGAACCTCCCAATAATCGGGCGGCGAAGGATTGAGAAGGTCAGAGACGACCACTTTGAGGGTTTGTACACCTATCTGCGGAATTTGATCAGTGGGAGTGCGGAGGTTCGCAAACAGAGATGGAGATTGTTCGACACGCTTTTGGACGGTCGAGTTGCGCGGGCGGAACAGCTGCGAAAGGGGCTCCGGGAGTTACTTGGAGAAATCGAGGACGGGAAAATAGCGCTCAACCCGCGAACAAGTCTCATTAAGCTGACCAGTCGATATGCCGCGTACGATGTCTTGCTGGACGTATTGCCTGGTGTGGAATCTTATGGGCAGCTTTTAATCCCGCGCGGGCCAGGCAGGCAATTACCGGCCGTCATCTGCCAGCACGGCTTGGGGGGAGCGCCGAAAGACGCGATCGGGCTCGGTTCCGAGCAGGATCGAACTTATCACCGCTTTGGAGCGAAACTGGCCGAGGATGGTTACGTTGTTTTTGCTCCGTACGTCACCGTGCCCAGTCCTCAGGAACACCTCATCAATCCGCTGGTGCGCCAAGCGGCAACGCTTGGGAAAATGCGTACCAGCATCGAGTTGACGAAACTCCGACGGATCATTGATTTCCTGCAGACACTTCCCGTTGTCGATGCCGGCAAGATCGGTTACTACGGACTCTCCTATGGCGGATACTCAGCAGCCTGGATGCCACCTTTAGAACCCAGGCTGCAGTCGACGGTCATTTCAGGTCATTTCAACGATTGGGAAGCCAAGATTTCTAATGAGGAGGAACGCACCAGTTACCTGCTTCATCCAGACGAAGACTTCTGCAACTGGGATGTACTTCATCGGTTCACTCATCTCGAGCTGATTGCTGCCATGTGGCCTCGGCCCGTCTGCATCGAGTACGGTGAACGGGATACGACGACTCTTCCCGAATGGTCCGGCCGGGCATGGAAAGAGGTTCTGCGCTGGGCGCAGGCTTGGAGGACAGAGGACGGGGTGTGGAGGGACCACTTCGATGGAGTTCATGAGATCCATGGAGTGGCGACTTTCGATTTTCTGGGTCGATGGCTGCGCCCGCAGCACTTGCCAGGTCGGGATTTCGTCTACCCTCTCGAACCGATCAAGAATGATTTGCCGGGGATTGGAGATCCTTCGGACGAGATAAGCCCTTTCATAACAAGTTTCCTCGATTCCAACCCGGGCAGCATCGTGAGAGGGGAGTTCTATCTAACCGACCGGGCCCGCGTCTTTGAAGGGTTCAGACTCAGAGTGTCGCGTGTCGGCGATCCGGGCGAATTGATCCTGCGGTTTGGCTCAGCCGAAGGCCGGAGTGATTTGGGAGAAAGTCGAATTCCACCAGACTCCATCCATCCGCTCTATGACATTGCCTATGAAGCAAGGATTACACCGAGGCGACTCGAGCCGGGGAGGCGATACTACTTCGAGGTGAGGACAGACAGAGGCCGGCTTCCCGAGAAAGACTATTACATCCTCTACGGTCCGCGTCCCCTGGGTGGCAGGGATTACCTGCCGCGTTTCGCTCTGTCTTATGACGTCCTCACCGAGGAAGACATCCCGGGCAGTTTACGCCCCGAACATCGATTTGAGTTCGTCAGATCCTTCCTGAATCCCTACATCGCCGGGTCTCGCCGGGATGCGGCTGAGCCTGTGCCTGCGGAACATGAAATCGAAATAAAGCCTGAATGGTCGATACACACCGAGAAGGATGCAGATGATGTGGTGCGCGCGGCTGCCGCGGATCTCGCGGAGTTCATGACCGGAATTCTGGGCCGGAAGCTTTCGAGGACCGAAATCCAACCCGGTGGGACTGGCATAGTGCTGGCGGTGAGAACTCATGTGGAAGGAGTGAAAAGCAGGGAAGGATACCGAATTGACGTTTTCGCTGCTCAAATCCGGGTCTCAGGCATTACGTCGCGGGGAGTTATGAGAGGAGTATATGGGCTGGAAGAAACCATGAGAGCCAGGAAAGCGGCATTGTTGAAGAGAGAGACCATCGTACGAAATGAGCGGTTCTCTCCGCGGATTACCATGCCTGTTCTTTCGGGTGCCGCCAAATATACCGAGACTTCCCGTCCCCTCGAATACACCGACGGCCTGCTCCGCCGCATCTCCCATGATGGGTTCAATGCCCTCTGGGTTTGGCTAAACGTGGAAGAAGCCACCCTGAACTCGGAGATTTTTCCTGAGTTCAATGATCCCGAGGCAGCCGTCCGTTACAAAAGGTTGAGAGACCTGACGACTCGGGCTGCCCGGTACGGCATTGATGTCTTTCTGTACCTGGCAACCGGTTACCATCACCACATTCCAGGCGTCTTCTACGAGCGCAATCCACAGCTGCAGGGTTACGGATGGGGGAGGCCGCTTTGTACTTCGCAAGAAAGCGTTCGCCGCTACTATGCCGAAACCGTCAAGACAATATTTAATCAAGCGCCAAAGATAAGAGGGCTGATAGTCATTTACGACAGCGAGGGTTTCGTCTACTGCGGGAACCATGAACAGAGCCGGCAACAATGTCCGAGATGCCGGAGTCACACGCAGCACTATCTGGCTAATCAGCTGCTCCGAACTTTAAAAGATGCGATGGATCAAGCCGGGGGAGGAGGCAAAGAATTTATCGCCTGGAATTACGACAAAGACTCGAATTGGGTGCTGGATCTCATGCCGATGCTCCCAAAGGACATGATCGTACAAACGAATTTCGACAAGGGCTCGATTGTCGAGCGCGACGGCATCGAGCACAGGACAGGTGACTACAACATCACGAGCGTGGGGCCGCCGGAGCTATTCCTGAAGATGCACGCCGCGGCGAAGGAACTGGGCCTGAGGCTGATGGCCAAGACGGAGCACGCAATCAGCCAGGAGGCCATTTTCGTTCCCTATATCCCTGTCATGGAACAGTGGTACCGCCGAATCGCCCGCATCCGGGACTTCGAGGTCTCCGGCTGGTTCGGCAACTGGAGTCATTATGGTTGGACACCGTCGCGGCCGGCTCGCCTGATCAACTGGATGTCTTTTGATCCGGCGCCTTCGATGGAGGAAATGCTCGGGATACTGGCGAAAACGGATTTCGATGAGAAGTCGGCGCCCCATGTGCTGCAGGCATGGCACGAGTTCAGCGAAGGTATCCGCCAGTTCCCTTACTCGGATCCTGTAGCCAGGACGCCAGGCCCATTACAGAAAGGCCCAAGCCATCCTTTGTTCCTTGATCCCAAGGTGGAGAGTTTCGGCCGCTGGCGCTCCTGGCAGAACAACTTGGAGTGGACCCAGCCTTGGGGAGTGGAGACGACGAAGAAATATCTGGGCCGCGTTGCAGACTGCTTCGATAAGGGGGTGACCAGTATGGAGTCGGCCATCGAAGCGGCGCCCGAGCTGAACCGGGGAGAACTGAAGGCAGAATGGCGGGTGGCACGGACCCTGCAAACTTCATTTCGGACGGTACTGAACCTCATCGACTGGATACAGGTTCGGGACGAATACTTCTCGACCGCCTCAACCGAGGAGAGTCGGCAGCAACTGCGGTCTCGCCTGGAGTCCATTGCATTTGCGGAATATGTGAATGCGAAAGCCATACTCCCGATTTTGGAATCCGATTCGAGGTTTGGATACGCATCTGAAGGCGGAGGCGTTGTTCGTGGAGGCTTGTTCTCTGCGCCGTTGGTCGAATGGAAAATAGGCGAACTGGAGGACCTTCTGATCCGCCAATTGCCGCTGTTGCTAAAATCGGCGCAGGCAGCGGCCAATCGCTGATCCACCTCTGACAGTTTCTGAATGTGGTCCATCAGGAAGAGGGACTCGCACATGCGGCCCAGCCTTATGCCGGGTTGCATGTGCACAGGTCCGCAGACGGCACAGAGCGACTAAGGGCCTGTCAATGAATAAAGGTTACATTTTGCTGCTGGCCCCGAGGGGCGCGGCGGCGGTCCCGAGCTCTGGTCGGGATCCTCGACGATGACACCGCATCGCCTGCGTCGCGGCGCCTCGCATCTGCCCGCCCCAGGAGCACCGCAGGCGCGACGGTGTTCGCGCCAATATGCAACCTTTATTCATTGACAGGCCCTAATCTCCGGAGGAAGCCAATGTATCGATCGCTGCACGGGCTCCGCCCAAAATTACCGCTGAAGGGTTTTCATTTTATTCCGTTCATCATGTTGATGACAGCTTTCCTGCCGACCGCGCTGTGGGCAGGCGGCGACTGGACTCAGCGGAAAGTTGTGCGTCTGGATGGCACTTGGTCGGCTGGCGAAAGCATAGGTGCCGAAGAGTTCCCTACCCGCTTCGATCATACGGTGGCCGTCCCAGGATTGACCCATCAGGCCCGTCCGGTCTTCCCCGACGTAGACCAGTACGAAACCCACGAGTACGTGTGGACCATGAAGCGTTACGGGGTCCTTCCGCCCGAGGAGAAGTGCGAGGGGCTGGGCCGTACGCGGCAGAAGCGGAACTACTTTTGGTATTCGCGCACATTCCCGGCCCCGGCCAGGAAGGAGCACGCGACGCTCGTTGTCCACAAGGCCCAGTTCGGCACGGCCGTGTGGCTCAATGGCCAGCCGGTAGGCGAGCATCAGGGTTGTTTCACGGCCGGGCGGTTCGACGTTACGGCAGCCATGAAGTGGGGAAGCGAAAACCGCTTGCTGATCCGCATCGGGGCACACCCGGGCGCAATGCCCGCCTGGGCCTTCTGGGGAAGCGACGGCGAGAAGGGGCCCTGGACTCCGGGGATCTACGACAGCGTGGAACTGCTGCTGGCTGACAATCCCGTGATCGAGACGGTGCAAGTCGCCCCTCAAATCGCCACTGGCGAGATCCGCGTGCAAACGCGAGTCAAGAACTACGGCACCGCACGCACGGTGCAGCTGGTGCAGCAGGTAACGACCTGGAAAGATGCCCGTTCTGTCGGTCAACCAGTGCGACAGACTATTCGACTGGCAGTGGGCGAGGAACAGTTGGTTCTGCAGACGGTGAAGGTGCCCGAAGCAACGCTCTGGAGCCCCGAGAATCCGTTCTTGTATGTCTTGGAGACCAGAACGGAAGGCGACCAGTGCGCAACGCGGTTCGGTATGCGCGAGCTAAGATTCGACCCGGCTACAGGGCGGGCGATGCTCAATGGCAAAGTCCGTTATTTGCGGGGAGCCAGCCTCACCCTGCACCGGTTCTTCGGGGATCCGCAATGCAGCGGGTTGCCCTGGGACGAAGCGTGGGTGCGGAAGCTCCTCGTGGATATACCGCGGCGAATGCATTGGAACGCATTCCGCTTCTGCATCGGGCCGGTACCGCGGCAGTGGCTTGATATCGCGGATGAAGCGGGCCTCCTGCTGCAGTACGAATTTCCCATCTGGAGCGATCGCGAGCCGCTGCGTCACAAGATCTGGAAGGAGGAAGACATCGAGCAGCAGCTCCGCGAGTTCCTGCGCGACTCGTGGAACCATCCCAGTGTCGTGATCTGGGACGCGTCGAACGAGACGCGCTGGGAGTTTCTGCGGCAGCGGTTGATCCCCGCCATCCGCAACCTGGATCTCTCCGGCCGCCCCTGGGAGAACGGCTACGAGCAGCCCGCCGCGCCGGGTGATCCCTATGAGGTTCATCCCTACCGGTTCTCCGGCTATGCGTTCGGCCAGCCACCGTACTTTCAGATGACCGATCTGGATCAGGCCGCCGCACAGAAACCGCCGGGCGACTGGCATGCCCGGCATGCCGCAATCATCAATGAATACGACTGGCTATGGCTGCACCGCGACGGCACGCCGACCGTGCTGACCAGGAAAGTCTATGACATGCTCCTGGGGCCGGAAGCTGCTCCCCGCGAGCGGCTGGCGCTTAACGCATACCTGCTCGCCGGGTTGACCGAGTTCTGGCGGGCGCAACGGCAGCATGCCGGTGTTCTCTACCTGGCTTATCTGGACGGTGACCTCCCGCATGCGTTCACGTGCGATAATTTCCGCGATGTGGCCCGTTTGGAATTCGATCCGGAGTTCGCGGACTACGCACAGCAGGCCTTCAAGCCGTTGGGCGTATACCTCGACTTCTGGAAGCCGAGCCTTGCGGCCGGTACAACAGGGTCATATCGCGTGATGTTCGTCAACGACACGCATGAGGCGGCCCACGGACGAATCGTGCTTGGCTGGGAGCCAGAGCGAGGCGGGCAGCCGCTCATGCATGCGGAGAAGTCCCTGGATGTCTCTCCCCTCGGGCAGGCAACCTGCGAAATAGTTCTCTCTTCCCCGGTCCGGGAGGGACGCCATTTGCTCGTGGCCAGAGCCTTCTGGGACGGCCAGCCGTATTCGCCGACGATCTCTCGCCGCAAAGTGCAAATCGACGCTCCGGGCAAACGGCATTAGATGGCGCCGAAGGACCGACCTAGTGCTGCGACGAGCCAACCGCCGTTGCATCCCTGGCGCGCTTTGCCCCAGCCGGCCGTTCACCTCGTTCTGAATTGTTGTAGGCGGCCATAACTTGACAATCGGTGAAAAAACAAGGCTGAATAGAAGTGGCTCTACCGAAAGGGAATTCGCGTCCGAGCCGCTGCAGCCAATGGGAAGAAGTTTGAGGAGAGACAGCGTCATGACAGCAAAGTCAAAAAATGAATGCGGCCGTAGTGGAGGCAGCAATGTCGATCAGGACTTCGCCCCATGCGGAACAACTCGCCGTGATTTCCTCATGACAGTCGGCGCCGTAGCAGGCGGAGGTCTCGTTCCACCGACGTCCGCCGGCACGGGCATTACCCTTGAGAACCAGCATGCAAGATGGGTCATTGGCAGTGATGGACGAAACCTGCAATTCATTGCCAGACAGACACAAGTCAACCATATCGTAAAAGAGCCGGCTTCAAAGTGCGCGCAAATAAAGACGAGCGAGCGCACATACGATGCCAGCGCGGCCTCCTACTCGAACGGACGATTGTCTATCAAGTTCGGGCCGTCCGAAGCGAGCGCTGTCATCCGAGTCGAGATCAAACCTGACTATTTCGTCTTCGAAGTTGAATCGGTTTCGGGTGACATAGACGAACTTGCTTTTATAAATTTGCCGACGACGCTTCCGGTCAAACCGGACGAACCTTTTTCCGCCGGTACACTGGCGTTGAACCTGCAGACCAATGTGGAGGAATTGCCCGGCCCGCAGCGGCATCTGTGGGCTGCCTGCTATCGTCGCTTTGGTTTCATCCGCGCCAAGGCCGGCCTGGTTGCCTGTCCATACGACGACATGAGGGGGGCCCTGAAAGACATGGCGGGAAATGCTACGGGAGTGCCTCACTCTCCTCTTGGCGGCCCCTGGGCGATGGACAGCGACCAACCCTACGGCAGCTACCTTTTCGGCGCACCCACGGAACAGACCGCGGATTCGTGGATCGACCTTTGCCGGACCACGGGCTTCAACCAGATCGATTTCATCGGATCCCTGAACTATGGTGACTACCAGCCGGTCCCGGAGAAATATCCCAATGGCGTGCGCAGTGTGAGAGCCGTGATCGACAAACTCCATGCTGCCGGTATCCGGGCCGGGCTGCACACGATGTCCTTTTCCATTGATAAGCGCTGTGCCTGGGTTACGCCCGTGCCGGATCCGCGATTGGCAAAGGAACGCACCTATACTCTGGGTGCCGGCATCGGCGCTTCCGAGACCACTGTCCCGCTGGCCGAACCGACGGCCGATTTGCCTAAGTACACCAACTATTTCATCCGCCGCAGCATGACATTCCAAATTGATGATGAGCTAATCGAGTATACCCACGTCATCGACGCGCCACTCTTCGGAGTAAGCGGCTGCAAACGCGGCGCCGCTGGAACCAAACCGGCAGCCCATGCGAAAGGGACTAAGGCCTACCACCTGAAGGAGTGCTGGAATTGTTTCCTGCCGGACGGCGACTCGACTCTTTTCGGGGAAGTGGCCAATCGGATTTCCTCGGTTATCAACCAATGTGACTTCGATTTTACCTACCTGGATGGTCTCGATGGGGCACACGTGATCGGCGGCGAGGAGAACCGGTGGCACTATGGCGCCAAATTCGTTTTCGAGGTCTTTCGGAATTTCAAGCGTCCCATAATGATGGAAATGGCTGCGTTTCACCATCACTTGTGGTTCGTGCGGTCCCGCATGCAGGCATGGGACAACGCTCAACGCGGGCACAAGAGATTTATCGATATTCACTGCCATTCGAACGAAGGCTGCCGGCGTATCTTCATGCCGCGGCACTTGGGCTGGTCCCGGGTCATGGCTTGGGGAGGCGCTGGCCAGGATGTCACCTTCAGCGATGATGTCGAGTACATGTGGTGCAAAGGCCTGGGCAATGATGCGGGCTACTCGCTAAACAGCCTGAGGCCCGACATATATGCCAAGGAACCGTGGCTGAAGCACGTCCTGCCGATAATCAAAACCTATGAAACGCTGCGTCATCAGAAGTATTTTCCGGAGACTGTTAAGAAGAAACTCCGCGAACGCGGAGCCGAATTCACCCTGAGACGCGCTTCGGACGGCGAGTGGGAGTTTCTGCCCAGGCAATACGTTCGGCACAAGGTTGAGGCCACTGATGGCATCACGAATGTTTGGCGCTCAAACAACAGGTTCGGCCGCCAGCCGCTCAAGCTGCGGATTCAATCCCTGATGGCCGCCGAACCCTACGAGGCCTCGAGCAACGTCATTCTGGCAGATTTCCAGAAGCCTGGCGAGTTCAACGATCGCAGTGCTACCGAGATTATTCTGAACAGCGGCAAGGTTTACTCCTATCCGGCTGAGGCGCCAGGACTGACCGCAGAGATCCGCCCGTCCTCCTCTGAAGTCAAGGTTGCCGGCCTGAGCGGCTGCTGGACTGCGCGGAACGCCGGTTCGGCTGAACTCGTGGGATCCTCGTCCCCGGATGACGCATACTCGCTCTTCGATCATGCCGAAAGGGAATACCGGCCGCGACGGGCTTCCTGGGTCAGGATCGGCAAGATCCTCCCGGAACCCCTTGACCTCAGCCGTTTCCAGGGCCTGGGCGTCTGGATTTTCGGCGATGGCCAGGGCGAGGTAATGAACTTTCAACTCAACAGCCCAAAGTATTTCGACGCCCGCGCCGACCGATACGTGATTATCGATTTCAAGGGCTGGCGCTACTTCGAATTGGTCGAGCCGGAATCGGAGAGATTCGAGGATTTTTCGTGGCCCTATGGTCGCTGCATCTACTCAGTGTACAGGGAATCACTTGGATTCAAAGAGGTTCAGAAGCTTCATCTCTGGTATAACAACGTCCCCGTCGGCCGCACTGTTACATGTTACCTGAGTCCCATTAAAGCGCTGCCGCTGGTCCAGAACCAGATTTCGCGGCCCGCAATCACAGCCTGCGGGCGCACAATAGTCTTCCCAGTAAAGATCGAAAGCGGCTGTTATCTGGAATGCAACAGTCTTGATGACTGCCGGCTATATGGGCCGAAGGGTGAGTTAATCCAGGAGGTGAAACCGGAAGGTGAAATCCCCATCCTCGAAGCCAATGATAACGAGTTCACCTTCAGATGCGATGAATCCGTCCTGCGTCCGCGCGCAAATGTGACGGTCATCACGCAAGGCGACACCCCGCTGAGGAGATAGTCCGGGAATCAACGAGGATACCGCGATGAGAGCTCTTTCCTTTCTTATAGCTTCAATTCTGACTTGTGTTTGCATTCAAAACGCGAATACCACACAAAGCGCGTCCATCAGCGATAGTCTTGGCTTGAAGGATCTGCCACCGCAGCCGGGTGAAGAGAGCTGGCATTTCATGCAGGACCTGAAAGCACCCATGTGGACGCGGCACGCATGGGGAGCAACCCGTCGCTCGGCGCGATGCATCGACCTTTCAGGCGGAGTAAATATAAAAGCTGGATTTGCAGACCCGAAGAATCAGCTCGAAACCGCTTACGACGACTTGCGCAGTTTCCTTGCCGCCGGGGGGGTGCCGAGCAATAAAGGTGACTACACCATAGAGACCGCTGTTGCGCCTGATCTTGATGGTGAGGCTTTCCGGCTCGAGATCGGAGCAAAAGCCTGTCGCATCGCGGCCGCTGACACTGAGGGCCTACGACGTGGGATCTTCTTCATCGAAGATGAAATGCTGCGTCAGCGCGGTCCCTTCCTGGCGCCGGGAACGATCGAACGACGCCCCTTTATCCGGCGAAGGATTTCACGCTGTTTTTTTGGCCCCATCAAGCGTCCGCCCCGGATGCGCGACGAATTGATGGACGACGAAGATTACTATCCGGATCAGTACCTGAACCGCCTTGCCCATGAAGGGGTCAACGGATTATGGTTGACGGTTGAATTCCGCGATCTCGTGTCAACCTCCTTCACTCCGGAGGCGGGAAAGGATGGCGAGAAACGCCTGGCCAAACTGCGGCGCACGGTGGCGTCATGTCTGCGCTACGGGATCCGCATCTTCATCTTTTGCATCGAACCACGCGCCTGGGATGCTGATAGCCTGGTGCCACAGCGCTATCCGGAGCTCGGCGGCAATCTCTCCGGCGGGGTGCGCCGTTTCTGCCCCAGCAGCCATGCCGCCGAAAAGTACCTCTACGAATCGGTCCATACTATTTTTAAGGCGGTGCCTGATTTGGGGGGAATGATCAATATCTCGCACGGTGAGAGGGCGACCACCTGCCTGAGCGCGCTCTCCGCGACTGGAGAAGGGCGCATTGACTGTCCCCGGTGTTCGCGGAAAGCCCCCTGGGAGATCCTGCACGCGTCTTTGTCTGCAATGGAACGAGGCATGCACGATGCAGCGCCCAACGCAGAGTTGGTCAGCTGGCTCTACATGCCTCAGCCCCAGCGATTTGGTCCGGGAGATTCCTATGACCTGGCTGATTGGGTCTATGAGATTCCTGCTCACACCCCTGATGGAGTGATCCTGCAGTTCAACTTTGAGTCAGGGGTGCGCCGGACCGAGTTCGGGAAAGAGCTCGTAGGCGGGGACTATTGGATCTCGAATCCCGGCCCGAGTTCGAGGTTCGAGCGTGTTGCAGAGGTCGCGCGGAAGAACCGGACATTGGTCTCAGCAAAGATCCAGACCGGGAGTTCGCACGAAGTTGCCACAGTTCCCTTTGTGCCTGTGCCGTCGCTGCTCTACCGGAAATTTGCCGCAATGCGACGCCTGGGCGTCTCCCATACGATGCTGTGCTGGTATTTCGGCAACTACCCGGGGCTGATGAACAAGGCCGCCGGTGAGTTGTCGTTCGAGCCCTTTCCGAAAGATGAGGATGCCTTTTTGCGCCGGCTTGCCTCGATCTACTGGAAGGAAGACGACGCATCCAAAGCGGTGGAGGCGTGGAAACAATTCAGTGAAGGCTATGAAAACTATCCGCTCACCAATATGTTCCAATACTACGGGCCGATGCACGACGGTCCGGTTTGGCCGCTGGTATTGAAACCCAGGGACGCACCTTTATCGCCAACATGGCAAATAGGTTCCAGCAACACACGTATGCCCTGGCCACCAAGCGGGGATCGAATTGGTGAATGTATCGGGGAGGTGCTGACCCTGAAAGAAACGGTCGCACTCGCCCGGCGCATGAGTACCTCGTGGGACAGGGGTATGGCGATATTGGAAGGATTGGAGCATCACTACCGCAACGAACCGGAACGGATTTTGGACATCGGTGTGGCACGAGCCCTGGGCATCCAGTTTCGCAGCGGATATAACATCCTCCGTTTCTACCTTCTGCGTGAAGAAATCCTACGCATGGGAGGGATGGAACGCCTAAATATCTTGAGACAGCTGGACACGATTATTCGTGAGGAATTGGATCTGGATGAAAAGCTGATTGCGCTGTGCAAACGAGATTCTAGACTTGGCTTTCATTCTGAGGCGGAAGGTTACAAGTACTTCCCGGAAAAGATACGATGGCGCATGCGGCAGCTAAGGCGCGTTCTTGTCAACGATGTTCCGGAACTGAAAAAGTTTATCCGCAATGGTGAACTCTTGTTTCCCGAATACACAGGGAAAAAACCGGCGGGACGCGTGGCTCACTGTGTGCCCTCCAAGGGCACCCTGTGGTCGAGTCCTGAGTCTGATTTGCCTGCGGATTTGAGCTGGCAATCGAGTGACTTTGGCCCTGGCGAGTCGACGGTCCAGTGGGCAGCAGCATACGATGCGAATGCCATATACATAGTGGTCTCGGATTCTTCAGCTGCGGAACAGCCCTCGTCGGCGTCTCCGATCTCCAGCGTGGTGGTCAAGGTCGAGCCACAGCGTCTCTGGCCCTGCCGGCGCTTTGTCTTCAACCCGGGCGCTGAAAAACCGGTAGAAAGCGGCTTGCGTGTGGCGAGTGAATCCGGCAGGTACCGTGTCGTCGTGCGCATTTCGCTCGAGCGCATCGGGTTGAGTGCAGATAATTTGCACCCTATCCGGATTGATGTGCGAGTACAAAAGAGGAATGGAGGAACCAGTGCCTGGTGCCCCAGCAATCCAACCACATCAAGGTTGATCCTGGGGTCGGACAATCCTGCCGACCTCGGTTGGATGCTGTTCGGTAGTGGATCATAACTCGAACCGGGCCTCAGAGGCCCGCTGTTGCGGCAAGAGGGCTGGAGGCGGCCGACTGAGGTCGCCTCCAGCACAACCTGCTCCCGCCTGAATGCTAACCGCCCTGCTCACCGGATCGCATCCCCCATGGCGATCAACTCGACGCGAACCTCGCTGCGGCCGCCGGAACCGTCTTCGTGCCCAAGTTCGACGCGGTTCGCGCCGGCGCGAAGGCGAGGAGTTCCGGCCAGAGAGAGCTGCCGCAGGATATGGCCGTTCTTATCGTAGACTGTAGCGTTTTTCTCCCCCCAGTATTCCACATAATGGCTGTTTTCCAGAGTCACGGGGAGACGCACGGCACTCCCGTTGAGGGTCAGAATCGGATTAACGAGGGTTGTCGGGTGCTCCTTTAGTCCCTCGACGCGGGCCAGGTAACAGGTGACCGTCTTTCCAGCGGGCGCGTCGGTCAACAATACCGTCACGGAGCCCACCTTGTCGTAGGCAAAGTTCCGCAGGCTGGTGAGAATGACGAAAAGATAGGGGTATTCCATCACCGGGTCAACCGATGGTTCGGCGATCTCACAGTATTTCCAGCCGGTGAAGTCCAGCTCGACGTAATGCGAACGGGAAAAATAGAGCCGTTCATCGTCGAGTCGGACATTCAATTTGGTCCCGCTCCCGTCCCCATACACCCAGAAACCGATGGCCCTGTTTTCATTGAGATCCAGGGGCGCATCTAACTTGAATGTATGAGAGGCCCACGAACTCCTTTTGCTCGAACGGTTCGAGGCAGTCAGCTTGAGGCTGTTCCGACCCGTTTTCACCTGTTCGCTCGATCGTTCCACCTTCAGGGAGAAGTCGGGATTGCCGGACTCCGCCTTCCCATCCGGAACTCGATCGGGATCCAGCAGCACGCGATTGCTCGAATCGCCAAAGGGCGCCGGCGAAGGGCGCGCCTTGATCCGGAATTTGAGCGGCTGTTCCTGGAAGGGATTTTTGTAGGAGAATTGGCTTTTGGTCCCTCCCTGCAAAGCCAGGAGTTGAGGCGGGCCGTAGTTAATCGGGTGCAATTGCCAATCACCGGAGCCCTCATGGACCAGCTTGAAATCCTGCTTTGGTGTCCGGAGTATCTCCTTGATCCGGTCGGAGAAATAATTCTTGAGGCGCAGTTCCTCGTAAATTTTGCTGAGGGCGAGAGCCTCCGAAGTGCGGCCATTTCCTTCAAGGGCAAGCATGTTGGTCTCGAGCGACCAGGGAACGTTCCACCCGATCGTCTTCGCCAGGACGTATTCCACGATGTCCGGGGTGGTCGATTCGGAATGGGGAGTGTCGAGGAAGTAGCCGAACCACCCCAATTCTGCGGGAATCATGTTGTTGCGGGCGTTGACCATACGTTCCGCACAGTGGTGGTCGACCCACCTCTTCGGGTTCAGGACCGCGAAATCGATCGTGTACAGGCGCGAGAAATCATGCCAATTGATATGCGCAAGATTGCTTCCCTGGACGATGACCTCGCGCTTGAAGCGTTTGGTCGTTTCCTGGACCAGTTTCCCCACGTAGTAGAAAAACGGACCGTTGACCTCGACGCCGTCCAGACCATCGAAGTAGAGTTGATCGAAACCGCAGTAGTTGATCACATCCGCGATATTCTGAGCGGCCTCCTGCAGCAGGTCGCTGTCCCCGTTCAGGACGAACATCCCCCAGCGTTGGCCGAGATGATAAACGCGCGAACCGGCCCTGTGAGCGGAGGCCCGAGTCCCGTACGCACCCCGTTTGCACCCCTCGAGGGCGAAGGGCGGGTCGGTTTTGAGGCTCTCGTAGGTAATAACCTCGTCGTCGATGATAAGGCTTTTTCCGCTGTCGAAGCTGGAATCCTCGATAGTCGGAAATCCTGTTGGAGAGGAGGTAAGGACAAGATCGGTCTCGGAGGCGCCGACGTCGCCGGCCAGGATTCGCATGTCATCCTTCAGCAGCCGCGGATCCGGGATCGGGGTGACATAGGCGTTGTTCTTGTCGACGCATCCCGACAGGATGTGAGCGCCGCCTTTGAGACCGGCCGAGTGAATCTTGTCCATGATGGCCTTCAGGCCAGGCAGTCCCCGCGGGAAGTTGCGCGTGTTCACCTCGTACTTACCGCCGCTCGAGGTAGACCAGGTCCCCCCGTAGTTCAGAATGTAAGAGAATCCTCCGGCCTGCGCCATTGCGATGACCCGATCGATGTTCTCCTCGGTGAAATCGACAAAAAGGTAGGACTTCTGGATCTCCCGCGATGTCTTCCCCCATTCCCCTCCCAAGGTGGGATGGGGCAGTCCCTGGTCCACTTCCATCCCGCCGATGAGATTCAGAATCTGGTCGGAAGGCCCGGCTACAATAGCGGCCTTGGCCCCGACCATTCCGAATCTGGGGTAACAGCTGGAACGAAAGGCCGCCGGCTCATAGCGAGTGGTGCGGCTATGGGCGATCAGATTGATCGAAGACAAGTTGACGCCGAAGTTCTCATTCCGGCAGACATTGATGGTTTCACTGTGCTCTTTCCGTTCCTGGACGCGGGCCACCCGTTCGGAGATCGTGAGGGGCAGCTCGACAAAAATCAGCTCGTCCAGGTTGATCTGATTGATAAACAGGACCTCGAAGGTGAAGTAGTCCTTATCCGCGCCCACTCGAAGGCGCACTTCGATTCCGGATCCGCCGAATTTGATATCAAGGTCGCTGCCACGCCTGGTGATTTCGGATGAGCCGAACTCGGCGTTCCTGCGCCGCGCCGACATGAAATAGACTGGAAAACGGCGGTCAAGATATTCGGTACCCTTCTGCACATCCTGGAAGCTGCGGGTGGTCCCGTCCTTTCCAATGACCATGCGAGCAAACCGGTTTTCGATAACGATTGTGTCTGCTTGATCCCGAATCGACGCCCCGAATGTGCCGACGGCCGTTGCGGCGAGAGAAAAGCCGAACAGGATGGAGACACAAGCGGCTCGGGACCGGATCTTCGAGTTGAAAGTCATGAGGGCCCCCAGAAAAGTCGGGCGAAATTGCCGCTCAGAGAATATCGCATAATATGGCGAATGGGTTGAACAAAGTACCTTTGGAATTGAAACCACGCTCCCTCACACTCTTTCCCTCTGCCTGCACCCCAAGCCGATTTCTCATTGTGCCTCAAGATAGAAGGGTTTATAAGTCAGGGCTGCACCCGAGCGCGTTCGTGATTGAAGCGGTCGTATGAGAAGTTTTATATGGGGCGCACACCCCGGAGGAGTGTATGAACGTAAATCCATCTTCCGTCGCAAATCGCCGCGAGTTTCTCATGGGGGCCGCCGCCTCGATGCTGGCGGCTAGTCCGGCTGCCGCCTCGATGGTCCAGGCCGCCGAAATGTCGCGACGGCCATCGCTCATCCGGGATGAAAACGCCAAGCCCGGAGCGCGCGATTGGCAGCTGAGCCGCATGCGGCTCGACAAGACAACCGGCTTTCGCTCGCCTTGGGTCGAGGGCTATTGCTCGCGGCAGTCCGTGCTTGCGGGTGAATCGCTCGACATCATGGTCAGCACCAATCCGCCCGCCCGATACAAGGTCGAGGTTTTCCGGATGGGGTACTACGGCGGACGCGGCGCGCGTCTTATGACATCGCTCGGTCCTTTCAAGGGCACGAAGCAGCCCGATCCGCCTGTCGGCGAAAAACGTTTACGGGAGTGCCGTTGGGAGCCGGGCGCGACGCTGAAGATTCCCGCCGACTGGCCTAGCGGCGTATATCTGGGCCGGCTGAGTACGGTTCCTGCGACCAGCGAGACGCCTTACTGGCAGAGCTATGTCGTCTTCATCGTACGCGACACGAGGCAGGCCGACGTGCTCTTCCAGTGCAGCGACAATACCTGGCAGGCCTACAACCGCTGGCCCGACGACTATTCGCTCTATACCGACCCGCGTGGCGCGCACGCGCGGGACATCGCGGTGAGTTTTGACCGGCCTTATGGCAAGTACGCCCAGATTTTCGAGCACCCGCTGTCAGTTGGGTCGGGCAGCTTCCTGCTCTGGGAGTTTCCACTCGCTTACTGGCTGGAGCAGCTTGGCTACGACGTAACGTATTGCTCCAACAGCGACGTGCTCGATGCGGCGCAGGTCAAGCGCTCCAAGACGTTCCTGAGCATTGGACATGATGAGTATTGGGACCTGCGCCAGTACGATGCGGTCAAGGCTGGTATTGCCGCGGGTATCAACGTGCTCTGGCTCAGCGGGAACGCCGTGTTCGGGGTCAGCCCGTTCATGCCTGCATCCGATGGCCGCTCCAATCGCATCATAACGCGGGTGGGGCATTATGCAGGCCTGACCGACGCCGAGGTTGAGGCGGAGATCAAGGTCTTCACGAAGGACTATAAACGGGTCGGACCAGACGAGAGTCTGATCATCGGAGCTCGCAGCATCGTGCCGTTCAACGGCGGCGGTGATTGGGCATGCTCGAAGCCGAACCACTGGATTTTCGACGGCACGGGGATGAAAAAAGGCGACACCATACCCGGTCTCGTTGGATGGGAGCATCACGGTGCGCCCGCGAATCTGCCGGGTCTCGAAGTTGTGGCGGATGGCCTTACCTGGCGGGGCGGCGATACACCGGCTCATTGGACGGCAACGATCTATCCGGGGCCGAGAGGCAACTTCGTGTTCAATGCGGCAACCATTTTCTGGGCGCAAGGACTATCGTCACCGCCGGGGCACATCTTGCCCTGGTCTCACTGGAGCCGCCCCCATGGTCCCGACGAGCGGGTGCAGCGGATCACGGCCAATCTGCTTCAGCGGGCAATACGGTGACTATGCATCAAGGAGAAGACAGGCACTCTGTTCCTGCGGGGCAGCCAATATCACGGCGACCGGTCGGTCAAGCCCGGTTCTCGCCTCACATGAACCGCCGCGATTTGTTGAGGGCGGGATGCCTGAGCCTCGCCTCGGCCTTGTCCGCCAGTGCAGCGCAGCCGCTGCCGAATATAATTCTCGTACTTGCCGATAATCTTGGCTACGGCGACCTCGGCTGCTATGGTTCGACGAACCATTGCACGCCCAACCTCGACCGCATGGCGCGCGAGGGGGCTAAGCTCACAAGTTTCTACGTGAGCAGCGGAGTCTGCACTCCGTCGCGCGCCAGCATCATGACGGGCTGCTACCCGCGCCGCATCGGGCTCCACCTCACGGATCCCGATGGATTCGTGCTGCGACCCGTTTCCCCCAACGGGCTGAACCCGGACGAGGTCACCGTGGCTGAGGTGCTCAAGGACCGCGGCTACTCCACCGGTATAGTCGGCAAGTGGCACCTCGGCGACCAGTTGCCGTTTCTTCCCACGCGCCAGGGTTTCGACTATTTTTTCGGAGTCCCGTACAGCGAAGACATGGTCGGAGGAAAAGGCCTCGGCGAAAAAGCAGCGCCGTGGCCGCCGCTGCCGCTCATGGAGAATGAGAGAGTTGTCGAAGCGCCGGTGGATCGAAGTTTGCTCACGAAACGCTACACCGAGAAAGCAGTCGAATTCATCACGCAGAACCAGCGCCGGCCGTTTTTCCTTTATCTCGCACAGGCGATGCCCGGCAGCACGGCTTCGGCATTCGCGAGCGAGCGCTTTCGCGGCAAATCTGCCAACGGGCCTTATGGGGATTCGGTGGAGGAACTCGACTGGTCGCAGGGGGAGATTCTATCAGCCCTCAAGCGGCTTAATCTGGATGAGCAGACGCTGGTGATCTGGACGTCCGACAATGGCGCCGTGCGGCGGGATCCGGTGCAAGGGTCCAACCTGCCGCTGGGGGGCTGGGGTTATACAACGGCCGAAGGCGGTCAGCGCGTGCCCTGCATCGCCAGGTGGCCCGGTAAGATCCCGACAAGGCGCGTGTCGGACGCGCTGCTGACATCGATGGATCTGCTGCCGACGTTTGCGAGACTCGCCGGCACGAGTGTGCCGAAAGGCCGCCTCATTGATGGCAGGGATATCTGGCCTGTGATCTCCGGCCGGAGCAACCAATCTCCGCACGAGGCGTTCTACTATTATTACGGTCCACAGCTGCAGGCTGTGCGGTCGGGGCCATGGAAGCTCTATTTGCCGATCGAGAAGCGCTGGACCAGTCTCAACGCCGAAACAGCGCAGGGAGAGCTGGCGCTGTATGATGTCGTGAAGGATGCAGGCGAAACGACGAACCTGGCCGGCGGCAATCCCAAAGTGGTGCGACGGCTCACTGCGCTGGCAGAGAAAGCCCGCGCGGACCTGGGTGACGTGGACCGGCCGGGCAGGGGTCAGCGCCCGGTCGGACGCTTTGAGAATTCCGTGCCCAGGGTGATCGGAATGCAACCTTGAGCTGTCTCTGACTTCGGAAACCCATGGCGCGTGCGGTGGCAGACCGAACAGACGGAGAGTATATAATCGGCAGTTCGATCAACACTCCGACCATGGTTGCCAATCCATTTTCTGGAGAAGATGAATATGCGAAATGTGCGGCTGGCTGCAATCTGTTTCCTGTTCGGAGCATCCCTTTGCCTTGCGGCGAAAAGCCCAATCGTACAATCTGCCGTCGAACGAGGTAAGCCGATTGAACTGTTCAACGGCAAGGATCTGACCAATTTCTACACCTGGCTGGTAGATTCAAAATATCAGGATCCCGACAAGGTTTTTAACGTTGTCGACCGGGTCGACGGAGCCCCCGCGATACGCGTCAGCGGGCAGCATTTCGGGGCTTTTATCACAAAGGAGGAATTCTCCGATTATCGGCTCGTGGTGGAGTTCCGCTGGGGCCTGCTGACCTGGGGGGACCGCAAGGACAAGACGATGGACAGCGGTGTTTTGCTTCACTGCCAGGCGCCCGATGGAAATACTCAGCCCGATTTCAACGGACCGTGGATGCGCTCCATTGAATTCCAAATCATCCAGGGCGGCGTGGGGGACTTCATCCTGGTTCCAGGCCATGATGCTGGCCGGAACCGCATTGTGCCCAGATTGACTGCCACGGCGGGAAAAGACAGAGACGGAGAGGATGTCTATGACCCCAAAGGCAGCCCCCGGGAATTCGAAGGCGGGCGCATCAATTGGTTCGGGCGCGATCCGGACTGGAAGGATGTCCTCAACTATCGAGGCAGGCAGGATGTGGAAAATCCCCGCGGGGAATGGAACCGCATCGAGGCAATATGCGATGGCGGGACTATCACCAACATCGTCAACGGCACAGTTGTGAATGCCGGCACGAACTCGAGCCTGAGACGCGGAAAGATCATTTTTCAGTCGGAAGGAGCAGAAATTTACTTTCGCAAGATCCAGTTGATGCCGCTCCATAAATAACCGAGTTTCGCGGTGTGTCCGGTACCTGCCGTGAGTTCAAAACCCAGGCTGCAGCTCCTACCCTGACGAATGACATGTATGGGGCTATGCCGGCGCATAGCATAGGGGCGAAAACTATCGCGTTCGGCACCCATGTGACGCCCATGCCCTTTGAAACGCCGCATTCTCTACAAAGGGATCGGCACGGTTCGACTCCGGTTCCGTCTCCAGGTTACAGCTCCTATTTGCCCGCACGTTGAACCAGTTCCACATACGAGTGTTTGGCCAGGAAGCGGAAATAGCCGACGAAATCGAAATCCTTCGCGTCGTATTCCATACGTGTCCGGCGGATCACTTCTGCCAGAGTTCGCTTCCCGTCGCACCAGTAGAGTGCAGTCACGGGAACTAAATCCCAACTCCCATAAGGAAAACCTTCCCATTGTTCGACGGGCAGGTCGTCCATCGGGATCCTGCCGAATCGCTTGCGCTTGACGACGATGCGGGAAGCTTCGGCCAGTTGCGGATCGGCTGCAGACGCGTGCGGCTGGGGGGGCGGCCCGGCTGCCAACGCCTCCGCCCGCCGGTTGGCCGCGTCGCGCAGCCGCGTAGATTGATCCTCCGCGAAACGGCTGAGCCGATCGATCAGTGGATCGAGCCACGCCTGCGCCGCACCGCGCCGGCTTCCGGGCACCAGCCGCAACACAGACCGCACGCCCTCGCTTTCACGATCCCGGGCGTAGGCAATTCGATCCAGGCCTTCTTGCAGCGGCAAACTCAACTCGGCCGCCTGCCCGGCGGTGAGTAGACGCTCCAGAACTGGCGCCGATGCGTCGAGAATCTTGCGGTAACCGCGGTCGGCGGCCATCTCGGCCAACCACGGGACCTGCGCCTCACCCGACGCCGCGACCGTATAAAGATAGGCCGCAGTGACCACGGTCAAGTCGCGGAGCGAACGCGGATCCACTCGGTCCGGCGTGTCCTCGCTGTTGTGATGCGTTTCCACGCCGGTGCCGCCGTGCGGTGTCAGCGTGGCAACTCCGATCATCGGATCCGGCAGGTACTGGTCGGTGCCGGTGCTGTAGGGCTTGATGTGGAATGGACGCGGAGGATCGAGACGCGAAAAGTAGGCGCTGCAAATGTGCCCAATCAACGAATCCACGTAGCTGCGCGCCACGTCCGGGTTCAAATAGAACGAGTATTCGGTGCCGGCCAGAGCGTACGGCCCGCCGCCTGTGTCGATGCAAATGGCCGCCACCGTGTTGCGCATTCGCTCGGGATGCGCAGCGATGTAGTGCATCGAGGGGTACATTTCTCCCATCGCCAGGATGCGGATGCCGCGTTGCGGGCGCGGGAGTTTGCCGGCCGTGATGAGACGGTTGAGCGTGGCCAGCGCTTCAACCATGGTTGCCACGCCGGTGGCGTTGTCGGAGGCACCCTGCTCCGAGGTGTGCCCCAACTCGAGCACTTCTTCCTCGCCCGACGCCCCGCGCAGCACGCCGGTCACGTAGGGGTACGAGCCGGAGTAATAGCGTGTCTCGGCCACGGCCTTGACCCGAACCGTGTTGTGCTCGGCCAGCAACTTGTGGATAAGGTCCGATTGCCTCGGCGAGATCGAGAAGCACAACAGCGGCGTGCTGGCTTTGGTGAACGCCCAGCCGCTATCCCCCCAGAAATTCATCCATTGCACGCCGTCTTTGAGGTCGGGGTTTTCAGTGAAGGCGTTGATCGCCCCGAGGGCGCCCTTTTTCACCAGGATCCATTTCAGCGACTTCGTCAGCGGCAGCAGGCAGGGCCGCGTCATGACCAGCTTGCCCTTCATGTCGAGTTTTTCCCATTCCGCCGGCTCTTCGCCGGTCATCTCGACCACTTCGGCCGTGATGCCGCCCGGCGGGGTGGGCCCGCTCCACATGCCCAAGGAACAGGGGAGTTTTTGGTAGTCGGCCAGCACGCGCTGCGGTTCCGGCACGACGGGCTCGACAATCTCTAAGGTGGCGCGCTTCGCGTCCCAGGCCAGGGGCATCGTCCAGAAGCCGTATTGCGTTACGCCATCGGCCGGTGCCTTGAGCAGTTCCACGTTATTCAGGCCAATTTCCTGGAGAATGCGCTGCAGATATTCCGCCGTCTCTTGGAACTTAGGGAAGGTAAACCAGCGGTCAGTGGCGTACATCCCTCGCACGTACTCCATCGCCTGTTCGGGCTTGACCTCTTGCTGAATCTGCTGGAGGAGCGGCTCGATGCGCAATTCGGACTCGGCCGTGGGTGAGACACTTGCGGCCAAGCAAGCCAGCAATAATATAATGACCACCGAGGGTCCCGGACGATAAAAAGGTTGCAGCATGGGACTGTGCTCCGATCGGGGGAAAATACTACGTTGGTTGGATAGAAATTTTCACACACGTCTCCTACCGGCACGGCGGATTAGTCTCTCCTGCTCACGAAAAGTCAAGTTCGTCGATCCCGCCCTACGGCAGTGCGCGGGCAATCGGCGGCGCTCTGGAAAGGATGCCGAGGCAGTCCAGGATTTTGCGGATCGCCTCGGGGGATGAATGGCCGCGAGAATCCTCATGCGGGCATTATGTCAACTTCGCCAGTCTTCAGCAACTGCCCAGAGCCCAGCGTCGATCGCAAATCAGACGATCCTTGTGGAGCTTTGAAAGTCGAATAAACAAGGTGCGCTGCTCGGCCCGATATCCGCCGTGGTAACCCGGGCGCAGCAACGGATTTTTTCACGCCCGGGAGACATTTTAGCTGTAAGATCCGGGGGAATACAGACTCCGGGCAATTGCTTAAGTTGATTTAGAAGCTACCGTACGGAAGCAGGGGACGTCCTAGCCAGAGGTTTCGATGTAATAATGCGGTTTGGCCGGGAGAGTATTCACCGATGAAATTGCGGCGAGCGAATGACACAACTCAGCCGTGTTTTCATGCCATTCGCAAACGATTGGAGTAACATGCGAAACGAGCCTTCCCGCGATATAAAAAATTGGATTGCAGCATGTCTGGTGGTGTTTTTTGCTGCCCCTGGATTCGTTCCTGCTGCCGATTTGCAGGTAACGGCGGAGACTTCGTCCGCCGCGGTGCCCGTTCCCATCCCCCCGGTGGGGTCCACCGCATCGCCCAAAGACGCGCCAAGGCTTCCTATGAAAGAGGACTTTGTCAACTCGCTCCGTTATGAGTGGCTCCATAAGAAAGTGCACGAATCCCAGGTTCTCGATGACATGGAGAATCTATCCAACTGGTCCGTGAGCGGAACCGGCAAAATGGAGCTGACCCGCGATCATGGGATCGCCGGTTCAACATCGCTTCGTTTTCAGGTCATATTGCGGGACGAAAAAGCCATTCAGCAAAGAGGCGCGATTATGGGGAGGGCGGCGATAACCCGGAATTTTTCACCGCCGCAGGATTGGAGTAAATTCAACCGCATTGCGTTCTGGATATATGTCCATCCCTCCGATATCCGCGTTCACGCTTTTTTTACGAGCTTTCGATGCCTGGAGTCCTCTCCTTCCATCGCCGATCCCGGATACTACACAAACGTGGTCGCGGGACTGACACCAGGACAATGGAACTATGTCGTGTGGGAGATACCGTATCTGCACCGGGATAAGGTTACGGAATTCAGCATAGTGAAGCTGGCAACCGGCCGGGACGCGAAAGAAGGCGCGGAAGTCCTCTATGATGTGGACCGGCTTGAACTGCAGCGAGTGGACGCAGACAAGTACGAAGGATGGGAAGTCGCGCCGGGAAAACTCGCCTATAACCACGTCGGATACAAACCCGGCCAGCCCAAAGTGGCTTTGGCGAGCGGGTTGCCCGCCCTGCAGTTTCAGCTCCGCGATGCGCGCTCGGGAAATGTGGTTCTGACCAAGTCCATCGAGTCCGCGAAATCCAGCCCTGGTGGTTTTCAAATCCTTGATTTTTCGGAAATCCGCACGCCGGGTGAGTACTTCATTTGGGCCGGTGACCGGGAGAGTCGGCCGTTTGCGATTGAGGATGGCTTATGGCTCAATACCATTCGCAAGGCTCTGAATTTTTATTACACGCAGCGCTGCGGGTTCGATGTGCCCGGCGTTCACCCTGAATGCCACAAAGATATGCTGGGAATTCACGAGGGCAGGAAAAAAGCTATCAACGGCGGATGGCATGACGCCGGCGACCTGTCTCAAGGCTCCTTCCGGACCAGTTTGTCGGTTTATGCGATGCTGCAACTCATGCAGCAATTGGAAAAAGGACATTTGGACGAGAAATTGCCTACGGGCCTGTTGGAAGAGGCGGAGTGGGGCTTGCAGTGGCTGCTCAAAACTCGATTTGGCGGCGGCTATCGCATTACATGGAACCCTCTGGGCTTCTATACGGACGGCATTCCCGGCAATGATGACGATGTCGTGAGACGGGCGGATAACATTCCCTGGGAAAATTTCATTGCCGCCGGTGCCGAAGCAATGGCGTACACCGCATTGACCAAACGGAAACTAAAACCCGATCTGGCCAGACAATGCCTGCAGGCAGCTGAAGAAGACTGGCGGGCTGCGGTCGCACTGCAGTCGCATTGGCTCGAAGGGGAGGTTGCTCTGAATGATGGCGGCGAGGGCAGAAACATTGATAATCGCGCGACTTTTTATCATCGGTGGTTTTCCGGCGGGACATACCTGACGCTTTCCTGGGGAATTATCTCCTCTCTTCATCTATACCGGGTCACCGGACGCACCGAATACGCCGATCGGGCGCTGGAGTATGGACAACGCCTGACGCGATGTCAGGAGCAGGAGTTCCTCGATGGCATTTCGCTGACGGGATTCTTTTATACAAGTCCGGAGAAGGCCTCCATCGTACATCATCGTCATGCGGCGTTTGAGGAGTCGCCGTTGCTTGCTTTGATGGCTTTATGCAGGGAGTTTCCGGGCCACAAGGATTGGATGAATTGGTACGGCGCAGCGGTTCTTCATTCGGAATACTTTCTCAAGAAAGGAGCGGAGTTCAGCACGCCCTATCACATCCTCCCGAGCGCGGTTTATCGCAAAGCGGACATCCTGAATGTCCCCGATGCTGTCTTGCGAAGCGCCATGCTCAGCCAGTTTCAGGAGGGAATGCGCCTGACTGACGAATATCACTTGCGCTTCTTTCCCATCTGGACTTCACGCACCCATCATGGGAATACAGCGGCGCATCTGTCGATGACGATGGCGCTGACCCTCGCGTCCCAGATCAGGAGCAATCCGCTTTTGGAAGACCTTGCGGCGACACAGCTCCAATGGGTGTTTGGCGGCAATCCTTTTGCGCAGACTCTCATGTATGGCGAAGGATACGACTATCCGCCGCTTTACGCATACAATCCCGGGGATCAGGTTGGTGCCCTCCCCGTTGGCATTGATTGCGCCCGGGATGACAAGCCTTTCTGGCCTGCCGCCAATGAAGCGACTTTCAAGGAGGTGTGGGTGGTTCCGGTCTATCAGTTTCTCTGGAATGTGAGTTTTCTGGCCATGCCGGCGTTTGTTCATGGAGAGTTGAAAAGCACCGGGACAGATGCGATTGCATTTTGCGACCAGTCAACCTTGTCATGCAGAAACGTCAAGGCGGATCGCTCAGGCAGGTTTCAAGTGCCACTGCCGGCAGGACAGTATGTGATCCGGGTCGGCGCCGCCTCCTGGAATCTGACTGTGGTTTCTGGCGGAGACTACCATCTCGCATTAAACCCGGAACAGCGCGTTGATTTTACAGTATGCGTCATAAGCCATGACTCGGAAAAAAAGCGCGTGCAAATTCAGGCTGCGGCCACGGGCAAAGGCCGCCATGACCTCTCGGTTCGCGTTTTCAATGGCGCGGCGGCGGAGTTCAAAAAGACGGTGACTCTCAAAACAAATCAGAAATCCGAAATCACGTGGGACATTACCGTGGTGAATCCAAAAACGCCTTGGATCGTTGTCATAGTGCCCGATGGCGATCTTACAAGGAAGCAGGAACTGACTGGAACGCTGGACTGACGCAGCCCAAGTAGTCTGGCTCCATTGAGGATGGCCAGAAGGATGCACTCCGAAACCCGAGAGGCGGCCGATCGGAAGGATCGTGACATTGAAAGCGCCCCGGGTTGGTTCCCCACATACCCTGCCTGTTGTGAGTTATCATCGCGCGTTTGACGCAGCAGCTTCGCGCAGCAAGCTGAGCGCGGTCTCGACGAGCATCTCGCCGCCACCAGGCTTAAGCGCGGAGTTCGTGACTTCGTAGCTTCCTCCCGCATAAGCCGCGCGGTGCGGGATGTAGATCGTCTCGACGTTGTTGGACAATTCGATGACCAGCGTCGTGCGGAACGGCGAGCCTTGCTTAATTGCCAAGCCCAGTTCGACGAAGACTTCGCCGGGGAGGCAGACGATCGCAACGTCGCTGCCCAGCGTCAGCACGGTTACATCTACCGGAAGCGCCTCGCCAACGCCGGCCTGCGAGCGGCTGAGGCCCCAAGTAATGTTCTCGGCGGTGTTCGCATACGGTTCGCGGTGCCGCGTTGGTCGAGCATCAGCTTCTTGTACGCGGTGACGTGCTCCAGGAAATCAACCTTCTCCTTTCGCTGAGCGGCTTGCAGGATCCGAATCGACCGAGCGACTTCGTCCTTCGTTGCGTCTTGTAGCGGCAGCTTCACGACGCGCGATTTCACGGCGAGGACTGTCCGATCGAGTCGTCGCAGTTGGCCGAGTTGTTTTTGAATCGACTCGCCGATCGAATTGCCTATGAAGGCCGCCTTGTTCTTATCTTTGCTGCGCGGGTTGACATGATTGATGTCGCCGGAGCAACCGTTCCCGAAGATCGAGACGACTTCCGAGCCGGCCGCCTTACGCAGGGTTTGTTCGATGAAGAAGGGATAGTCCGCACTCCACTTCAGACCGCCGACGGTGTCGAGGTGCAACGCGAAGTTGCTGACAACGCCGAGTGTTTTGCCAGACTCATCCCGAACCGTCAGCAAGGCGATTTCGGGGTCGATCGGACCCGCCGCACGGACGACATCGGGGTTATCGTAACTCATCCAGGTTCGGACGCCGCCGTCGCGCATTACTGAGCGACGGTTGAAGGACACCGGCGTTGTCTGCGTCGCCGAGCCGCATTCCAGCACGGCGGGTCTCGCGGCGGCGTGAGCTTTCGCGATCACCTCAACCAAACCGCTGATGAGCTTCTCAATGTAGGCCGCTCGCAACGGTTCTTGACGTTCGCTGCCGAGCTTCAAGTACAGCGCCTTCGTGTAATCCGGCGCGGTGTGCGAGTGCGTCGCCGAGATCACGATGTTCTTCGCCGGAATACCGGTCTTCTCGGATGCTCGTTTGCGAACCGCTTGAGAGAGATCCGTCGCGATGCAGATCAGGTCACACACGACGAGCGCCGTTTCGGAGTTCGCGTCTCGAAATACGATGGCTTTCGCCTTGAGCGGATCAATCGTGCCTTCGGCCAAACGTTCAAAGTAGTAGCCCGCCATCGGAAATCCCGCCGGCGGCGTGATGTCTGCCTCGGCCACGCCGACTCGCAACGAGTCGTTCGCGAAACCATTCGCAGTACAAACAACGAGACCGATGACGAGCACAATGAATTGGCTCAAAAATTGACGACGGGCTGGTTTCAGCATGTCTTTGACTCCCGATGAATCCCTCGATCAAACTCGCCATGATGCATGGTAGCACACTCCGACAGCTGTGAGTCGTCCGCTTTCCCATCTTGCACCAGGCTAACTCAGATTGAGGATTTCGACCGTCGTATTGAAAGGCAGCCGAATGATCGCTTTGATTTGTTCGAGTGACCTTTTTGTCATGCGAGCATGGTCTGGTGGCAGAGGCGTTGGCGGAACGGGGCCAGGATGGCGCTCAGTTTCGCGTCTTCCATGGCGGTCCTATCGCGGGGCCGCCGTGGCCTCGGCCAGGATGGCGATCGCCTCCCGCACGGCCTTCGTGTGATCCACCGTGGGCCACATCTCCAGGCCGAGGAAGCCGGTATAGCCCTGCGCGGCGATCGCCCGGAATACGCTCACGTAGTTGATCTCCCCCGTGCCCGGCTGGTGGCGGCCGGGGACGTCGGCGACGTGGAAGTGGCCGATCTTCGCGATGTTCCCCGTGATGTTGGCGATGAGGTTCCCTTCGGTGATCTGCTGGTGGTAGATGTCGAAGAGGAGACGGACACGCGGACTCTCCACCTCGTCCACCATGCGGAAGCCCTCCTCGGACGTCGCCAGGTAGTAGCCCTTGTGGTCGACGAGGACGTTCAGGGTCTCGATGGTCAACGTGACCTCCGCCTCCTCGCAGAGGGGAGCGGCGGCGCGGAAGGCCTCCACGCAGTTCTCGTGCTGCCGGGCGCGGGGCAGGTCCTTCAGCTCGTTTCCCACCGCCGCGACGATCTCTCGGCACCCGAGCATCTTCGCCGCCGCCAGGCTCTCCTTCAGGGCGGGGATAAACCTCTCCGCGCTCCCCGGCGCCACCAGCGGGCCGCCCGTGTCGCAGGCGAAGCCCGCCACTTCCAGGCCCAGCTCCTCCCGGATCCTCCCCAGGCGGTCCAGGTCGCGCCCTCGCCAGCCCCAGAACTCGAACGCGTCCACGCCGGCCCCCTTCACCTTGGCGAGGCGCTCCCCGAAGGGGACGTCCGTGAACAGGGCCTCGATGCAGACCGAGAGGCGGGGCTTCCCGGCGGGCGCCGGCGCGTCTCCGTTTCGGGCGAAGGCCAGCGGGGCAGCGGCAACCGCGGACACGGCGGTGGCGAGGCCGAGGAACCGGCGGCGGTGCATCGGATCGTTCATAGCGGGGGTCTCCATGCAAACCAAGGCCCGAAATCCCGGTGCAGGCACAGCTGCATCATCCTGGGCTTCCGCCGCCGAAATTCATCCCCGAACTGGAACAACAGCCTGTCGAGCATTTGCCACGGCCCCATTGAAGTTGCCTCCGGATTTGGCCAAGGGATCAGGGTATCCGTCGTCTTGTCCATGAACATCGTCGGCGATCGAGTACAGCCTGTCAAGGCAGATTCGGCTCCGGAGAACATCCGGGATCCGCAGTTCTCCTATAGTTAACGGTTGTGCCCCGTGTGTCAAGATATCTATCTGTGTTGTGAACTACGAACAGCGACGAAACATAAATGAGGTCGCCCGAGTGGGCTCACCTTCCGTTCAAGTTGTTGCCCAGGAGGATCTGACCAATTTCCACACCGGGTTGGTTGAAAGGATTCCCCGAGTCCGACCCCGCTCTACCGCTCAGCCGGGCCGGGCCAGTTCAAGTGTTTGCCCAGAAATCGATAAGTCCCCACCGCGTGAAATTCATGTCCACCATTGAAGAACTCGATTTCCGTGCGGTCGCCCATTCCCAAGGTGTCGTAGAGGTACCGGACTTTGGCGTATTCCGATGCCACCCAGGAATCGATGCCCACGCCATCGTCATGCCCGCGCTCCACCATGAACGGCCGCGGGAAAATCAAATATGCCATCTCGGCATGGTTGAATGTGTGACCCAAATCCCACTCCCCGCAAATCTCCCACTCCCCACAAAACATGTAACTGGCACGAAACTCCAGGCTTACCACTTTTCGTATCCAATCATTGAAATCCCCCGAGCAGATTGACAACGCATAGCCATCCAACAATATCGGCAACCGCATCGCCGTTTTGCCGCCATAGCTCAAACCGTAAAATGCTATCCGCGATTTGTCCACCCAAGGCAATCCACCCATCCAGTGCAACATCTGTTCATGCTGTCGGGATATTATCGAATAAAGCGATGCGCCCAGCGGATTGGCTTTTCGTTGAAGGCTTCGGAAGCGCCCGTCCTGCCAATAGAAAGTGAACGGAGAGAAAGTAATAAATCCTCGATCTGCAAGTTCGGAGGCAATAGGACGGTACGAATTATTGGGCTTCTCGATCAGTAATCGGGGATGCAGACCCATCCCGAGCTGGCAAACGACCACTGGACGTTTTTCGCCAGGCTTGATGTTCTTCGGCAGACAAAGGATGCCTCCCGCATGTAGTTCCGGCCACACATCCATCAGCACCTCGTAACCGGTCCATTTCGGCTCGTCATAAATCACTCTTGTCCGAACAGCGGGCGGCAGCAACGGGTCATCCAGTGAGCCAATCACTTCGTTGCGGAAAACCTCCCTGTATTTCTGCGCATCCCTGGCAAATAACTCCGCGGATTTGCGGTCGGTTTTTTTCAAGAACCATTGCTCGCGAACCCAGTCCGATTGCCTCTGCAAATATTGAATATGCGTGACCAACTGTTCGGTCTGCCGCTTCTGCCGCGAATGTGCGTCAAAAGTCTTGCGGCTGTCATGGGGCAATTTCGACGAAAGACGCATCTGGGATGGAACTTTCAATGCTTCGGCCAACGCCGCCAGCGCTCCCTGCGATCCGGGCCCCACCGGCTGACCGCCGCGCCCTTCCAGGATTCGCCGCACACCCAAAGAGCCCCTGTCCAACGTAGCCGCTCGCGCCAGCTCCGCTCGTACGGACTCGATCGGCGGCGTCGATAACTTGCCCGCCGCAGCCTCTCGATGCCCCTTCACTTCCGGCGGTCCATCGATGCTCCGCACCGCGCTATGCTCCACTACAAGTGCGCGAGGCGCGATCAATGTCGCAATCTCCGCATCTCCAAATTCACGCAAAAGATTCCACACATTGCGATAGATCGGCTCCTCCCATACAGCTTGCCGCGAATCAAAATAACCGCTAACCAGACACGCCCCTATTCGTTGGTCCACAGCTGCCGAATAAAACGCGATCAAGCCCCCCTCTGCATAACCTGCCACGCCGATCCTGGCGCCTGGACCGCCGGTCTGCTGAAACCAGTCCACCACCGACTGCACTTTCTGCACTTCGTATCCGATCACATGCCGCCCCATCGGGTAGGCTTGACGAAAAATCCATTCCCGATGCGGCTGATTCGTCATCCAAATCTCGGGATTGCCAGAAAATTCGCAGCCTCGATTGATCAGCACCGGCACCACAACCTCAAATCCGTTCTCTGCCAGCCGCCTCGCAAATTGCAGAGAAGGTTCAAATCGTTCCGCCAATCCCACAACCTGCTCGGGCGTCTGATCCGCATCCGGCAACGCCACCACGTATGCCATGGGCTTCTGCCTTGGCTCCAGCAACAGTCCTTCGCCGCTTACACCGCTTAAGACCGGCCAGCGAACCTGAAACACGCGATACCGATCAGTCTCCGCAACCAACCCTGGATTCAGATCATCCCCGTAACGCTCCATCACAACCGGTGACCGCTGTTCCACAACGCCGATACTTCTTTTAAAATGCTCGCGATTCGGCTCGATGGATTTCTCGTATGCCTCTTTCGAGGAAAAATCACGGTTCCAGAGTTTCCCGCGATTTACAATGGACTCGGCAAGCTTGCGGTCGAGGTAGCGTTGCGCCTCGTCAACCATCCGCACCAATAGGTTGTCCGTTCCCTCCAATTGTCGGGTACCGGACAATGTCTGCGGCTTTTCTTCCACGTGAGCAATGGCAGCCACAGCCAGCAGCACGGCGATAGCAACGGTGCAAACCGCTTTCACAGAACCTGGGATCCGAAAACATAATTTCACACATGCTCCCTCTGAAATCGTCTTTCCAGTTCCACTTGAATTCCGTTTGGCGAAATTTTCATCTCTCGGATTCATAACGTTGTTACTTTCTTGAAACGATAATCTTGAACACTCAACCCGTTCGCTTCTTTTGCCGCAATTATCGATATTGACCAAAAAAGTGCGGGCTATTTCTTCAAAAGTCTCGCCTGGAAGCCTGTCCTGATCTCTCCCGGATTGTGAGTTGATGCGATGTGTCATCTTTTCCCATGTGGCCTGACAACTTCGGATGGCCGCGACGGCCAATCTACCGATGCATCCGTCGAAGAAATTGAGATTCCCATAAACTAACGCCAATCGGCGTAAAAAGATAGTAGTCGGATAAGCTCTTTCGGTGTAAAAATGTAATCCATTGGAACCTCGTCGAGGCCGCATGCGAAAGCGGGAACATCGCCGACATTGTCAATGGTATCTGTGGTGTGTTCGCCCACAAAATCCACTGAGGATCCTCGTGCTTTTTGTGTATTCTCATGTGTGTCCGAGTCGAATTAATAGACCATACGCTTGACCTTCAGGGGAAAATAAAATGGACCGTCGTGACTTCCTGCAACGCATGACTCTGTATCCAGGCATGGGACTTCCTTTTGTCGGCGTTTTGAGTGCTTATCAAGCATCTTCGCCTTCCCCGACTCTGCCGATACCAGAACCCCATTTCCCCAGTCGAATCTGGCAGTTCGTCTGGCGTAATTGGGAATTGGCTACCACAAAGAGGCTGGCGGATGTGCTGGGCGCAACTGAGAACCAGGTGCTTGAACTTGGTTCCGAGATGGGCCTGCCTCGCAAACTGGAGCCGACGGAAGACCAGATTCGGCGAACGTATGTGACCGTCATCCGGCAGAACTGGCACCTCCTGTCGAAAGAGCAGATCGTCCAATTGCTGGGTTGGACTCCCGAGCATCTGGAATTCACCCTCAAGGAAGATGATTTTCTGTCTCACAAAGTCGGCACCAAGCCGGTATGCGAGCGACTCAGCTACAGTCAGCCCTCCGAAAGCGAGCGACAGAGGGCCAGGGACATGAAGAAACTCCTCGATCAGGAACTGGGCCGGACACTCCATATGCCCGGAGAACGCCTGTGTACAATGGTCGGAAGCCTCAGTACGCCTGGTGCGGCACTGCTCAGGAGCCCCTCGGCCAAGCCCTCGGCGGGAGAGGTCGATCTGTCTTCCGGCTGGACACTGGTTGATCCTTCCCACGAGGTCATTAAGCGCGCTGCCACACGATTCCAGTCCTACCTCAGCCGAGCCATGAAGGCAGAGGTGCCGGTAACGACACAGCCCGGAAAGAAGTCGATCATCCTTTCCGTCGGTTCCGGACTGACCGAGGGACGCTTTGCGCTCACGGTGCAGGATAATCGGATCGAAATCGCCGGCGCCGATGTTCCCTCCATGCTTCAAGGCGTCTACCTGCTGGAAGACGAGATGGAACGCCGGGAGGGACCATTCCTGGCGAAGAGTAAGGTCCAGAAAAAGACGGTCTGGTCACCCCGTTATCTATACTCCTATTTCGCGCTGTACGGAGATCCCCTCTTCGAGGCTGACATCGACCCGTATCCGGAAGGCTACCTTGAGAAACTGGCAAGGGCCGGGGTGAACGGGGTCTGGCTGCAGGCCATCCTCAATCAACTTGCCCCATCCCCCTACTTCCCGGAATTCGGGAAAGGCTGGGAGGTTCGATTGAAGAAGCTGAACAGTCTCGTAGAAGAGGCCGGTGACTTCGGAATCAAGGTTTACCTTTACCTTAACGAGCCGCGAACGCAATCGGATGCGTTTTTTGAAAAACATCCGGAGGTCCGAGGATCGAAGAATCGACTTTGCACCAGTGTGCCGGCCGTCCGCGACTGGATCCGTGGAAGTATCGCGCACATTACCAAGCATGCCCCCGGACTGGGAGGATTTTTCAGCATTACCATGTCGGAAAATCTGACGAACTGCTTCTCGGATGGGGGCGGCTGGGGCAAGCGTGCTCCGACGGCCGCAGGGTGCCCACGCTGCAGCAAAAGGGACGGTTGGGATACCATCGGGGAACTGATCGGCACTTTCCGGGAGGGCATTCGAGAAGGTGGCAGCAATGCCAAGCTGATCACCTGGGACTGGGGTTGGGGAGACGACCTGGCGGACCGGCTGATCCCATTGTTGCCCAAAGACGGTCTATTCATGAGCATCAGCGAGTGGTCGCTGCCGCTGGAACGGGGAGGCGTGAAGGCCAACGTAGGTGAGTATTCGATATCCGTAGTGGGACCCGGACCCAGGGCGACGCGCAACTGGGCCACAGCGCGACAGAATGGAATACCCACCGCAGCCAAGGTGCAATTCAACAACACCTGGGAGATTTCGGCGGTCCCCTATGTTCCGGTTGCGCCCCTCATCACTCGCCACTGCGCCAACCTTGCGGAAAGCGGGATCTCCGGCTTGATGGCCTCATGGACCTGCGGCGGTTATCCCTCGCCAAATCTCGCTGTGGCAAAAGCCTTTTATTCTGAGCCGCGAGAAGAAACCCCGGCGATACTTCAGAAGGTGGCGGCCCAGTACTTCGGAGAACAGGCAGCCAGCCTGGTGGTGCAAGCCTGGGATCGCTTCAGCAGAGCTTTCGAGGAATTTCCTTATGGTGTGGCGATCTATGTGATTCCAACTCAACACGGCCCCGCGAACGCTTTGAGGTTTACGCCAACCGGCTATCGTGCGAGCATGATCCTGTTCCCTCAGGATGCCTACGAAAGTTGGATGGGACCTTACCCGCCGGCCGTAGTCCGCG
>Ga0315273_10000551_pt1 | contig 40211 bp, 35 predicted proteins | sample YL17G02_0_MG_FD_205753 | JGI IMG/M metagenome (GOLD analysis project Ga0315273, IMG submission 205753) | Sediment microbial communities from Yellowstone Lake, YNP, Wyoming, USA - YL17G02_0 | ecosystem: Environmental > Aquatic > Freshwater > Lake > Sediment | place: USA: Wyoming | collected...
CGGGCGGGGCGGCGCACACATGGGCTGGCATGGAGCGGGACGGGCGCCCCCCGACCGCGCCGCCGTCCGCCGCGCCGCGCGGCGGCTCCGCGATTGCGCCCCCGATCCGCGCCCCGCGCCCGCCGCCCCGATCGCGGCCGCCGCGCGCCCGCACTCGGTCGCCCGCGCGCCTCGCGCGCGGCGGCGAGGAGGCGCGAGCCGCGAGGAGGCCCCGCGCAAGGCCGCCGCCGCCGCCCCGCCGCCCGCCCGCATCCCCGCCCACACACCCTCCCTCCCCCCACCCTCTCCTCACAGGAGAAGCGCGTCGTCATCCTGCTGACCGGGCGCCACGCCGGCAAGAAGGCGGTCATCGTGAAAAGTTACGACGAGGGCGTCGCGGGCCGCCGCTACGCGCACTCGCTCGTCGTCGGCCTCGACCGCCCGCCCCGGAAAGTGACGAAGAAGTCGTCAGCGGCCAAGCAGGAGAAGCGGTCCAAGGTGAGGAGGGGAGAGGAGAGGAGGGGAGGGAGGCGGGAACAAGAAGGGCGCGCGCGCGGCCGCCCACGCCCGCCCACACCCTCGCCCCCGCCCCGCCCTGCACAGCTCCGCACGTTCGTCAAGGTCGTCAACCACCAGCACATCATGCCGACCCGGTACAACCTCGACGTCGACGTGAAGGCCGCGGTCCCTGCCGACGCGGCCGACAACTCGACCAAGCGCGCGGACGCGCGCAAGGCGGCCAAGGAGCTGCTGGAGGCCAAGTTCAAGACGGGCACCAACCGCTGGTTTTACTCGAAGCTCCGCTTTTGAAAGGAGAGGAGTGGTGGGGGGGTGGGCGGGCGGCCGCCGCTCCCCCTCGTGCAACCATGTGCTCTGTTTCTGAGACACGTGTCCCTCTCCCTCACTGAACACTGAGGTCGGGAGTCGGCACACTGCGCGAGGCGCGACAGGCGGCGCGCGCGCGCGCGCGCGCCGACTGCCCCGGTCTCGCACCCTGTGTCCGAGACCCGCCGCCCTCTCGCGCTCCCCCCGCGCACGGAAAACGGAGCTCAGGAGTTGACACAGGGCGCAGGGCGGCGACAGGCAGGGCGGGAGAGCCCCACCTCGCACACCCCCACCCTCCCTTCTCTTCCCGTCCTCACTCGGCCACCACTTCCGTCCCTTTCTTGGTGTCCGGGTCGTCGGCCAGCGTGACGAACGAGTAAAACTCCTCGGCCGCGTCGTCATCCTCCGACCGGCGCCGCGAGATGGCCACGCGCACGCGGTGCGGCACGTTCTTGACGCCCTGCGCCCACACCGCCTTGTTCAGCTTGACGTCCACGCGCACGTCTTTCGTCTTCATCATCTTGGCGGCAAACTGCTTGATCTCCTTGACGGCGCGCGGCGCGCGCTTCTTGAAGGAAATCCCGAGAACCCGCTTGTGCAGGTTGATCGTGTACTCCCGGGTGACGACCTCCTTGCCCCGCTTCTTCTTGTCGGCCATGGTGTGGCTGGGAGGGGGGTGGGGGGTGGTTGGGCGGGGTCGGGCGTCGGCGCTGCGGCCGCCGCCCTTCTGGCGGTCGCCGGCGCCGGCGCGGGCGCCGCGGGGGGGCTCGCGCGTGTGACGATCGCGGCCGGGCGAGGGGCGGCGGCGGAAGGCGGGCGGTGGGCTGCCGATCGGGCGGGCGGGCGGGCCGCCGGCGCGGCGCGGGGGCGCCCGAGGCGGGCGCGCGCCCAAGTGCCCGGCACCAGCGATGGCGGCCGATCGCGCGCGCGAGATGATGGGGCGGCGACACCGGCCCGCGGTCCCGGGCGGCGGCTGCGGCGCGCGGCGGCGGCGCGCCGCGCCGGGCGGCCCGCGCGCCCGCGCCCGGCGCTCGCGCCGCGCCGGGCTCGAGTCACGCGATCGTGGCGCACCTGGCGGGGGCTGGGCTGGGCGAGCGGGTGGGCGGGAGTGTGTGCCGTGCCACGCCGCTCGGTCGCCCCACTCCCGCCGCCGCCATGCTGCGCCTCCGCCCCGCCCTGCGCCCTGTCAGCCGGGCCCTGGCCCGGCCCGGCGCGCGCCGCGCGCTCCGCGCGCCGCGCGCGTCCCCTCCCCCCTCGGCGCCGCCGGACGCGGACGTCGACGAGTGCGCCGACAACCTGGGCGACTTCTGCTCCATCGACAAGCAGGTGGGTGGTTGGTGTGGGTGGTTGGCGGGGTGGGAGGGGTCGGGCGGGCGATGGGGAGCGCGGGAGGGGCGCGAGAGGGATGGCGCGGCCGCCACGCGCGGCGCGCGGGGCGGCCGCGCGGCGCCGCGACGCTCGGCGGTGGCGCGGCACATGCACAACCACGCCCGCCAGCACGCCCGGCGCGCGGCGCGCGCCGCGCTCGAGCGCACACCCACCCCACTTATCCCGCTCCTCCCCTCCCTTCCCAGGGCAAGAAGCCGCCCTCCAAGCGCACCTTGGGCGATAAAGAGGCTGACTTCATCGAAGCGCTGCGGGTGAGAGAGAGAGAGGGGAGGAGAAGAGGGAAGGAGGGAGAGGTCGACGCCGCCCACGCCCACACCCCCTCCTCCCTTCCTCAGGCCTTTTACTACGACGGCACGCCCACAATGTCGAACGAGGAATTCGAAAACCTGAAGGAGGAGCTCACGTGGGCCGGCTCGCGCGTCGCGGTCCTCTCCGGCGACGAACTGCGCTTCCTCGAAGCCTTTCAAGCGTTTCAGGCCGGTAAAGCCATCTTGGCCGACGCCGAGTACGATGCGCTCAAGGTGAGCCTCAAACGGGCCGGCTCTTTCGTCACCGCCCAAGGCCCGCGCTGCTCAATCCGGTCGGGCCGCATGTACGCCGACGCCGCGCCCGACTACCTGCGCATGACCGCGCTCAATATCCCGGCGTCGTTGCTGACGCTGGCGGCCCTTTTTTCGGTCGACGACCTCACCGGGTTTGAAATCACCAAGTTGATCGAACTCCCGGAGCCGTGGGGCATCGTCATCGTGTGGGGCTTTGTCCTGCCCATCGTCTACGTCATCGCGTCGTCCTTGACGAACCTCGTGGTGCGGGACGCGGTCATTCTGAAAGCGCCGTGCCCGAACTGCGGCGCGGAGGTCGTCTCCTACTTTGGGGACGTGCTCACCATCGCCGGCTCGCGCGACGTCAACGCGTGCGCCTGCGGCGCGTGCAAGGCCAAGCTGTCGTTCAGCAACGTGGACCGGGAGGTGGTGGTGACCGAACTGCCGGGCGGCGGCGACGCGGCCAAGCCGCCCAAGGCCAAGGCGCCCGCCGCGTGAGAGGGGAGAGCGGAGAGAGTGGGCTCGGTTTCGGGGCGGCCGCCGTGTTGCGGCCGGTGGCTGGTAGATCCTTGGTGGAGGAGAGACGAGAGAGGGGGGCAGACCGCGGGGACCGCGCGGCAACACGCCCCCCTCCCCCCCCCCGCTCACTCGGCCCCGACGACGCCCCACAATTTGAGCGTGCGGTCGTGGCCCGCGGTTGCGAGGAGCAGGCCGGCGCCGGCGTCGGCGGCGTCGATGTCGCCCAACCGCGCGCCGCCCGAGTCCAGCCCCCGCACCAACCCGCCCGACCGCGCGCACCACAGCCGCACGCCGCCGTCGTACCCTGCGGTGGCGAGGAGGGACCCGGACGGGCCGGCAAAGGCGGCCGCCGCGACGAGGCCCGTGTGCCCCGGCAGGACCGCGCGCGCCGCCTTGGCCCGCAAATCCCACAGCCGGGCCGTGCCATCGTCGGACGCGGTCGCCAGGGTGACGCCGTCGGGCGCCGCGGCCGCTCCGAGGACCGCGCCAGAGTGCCCCGCGAGCGCGAGCACGCCGCGCCCCGTGCGCGCGTCCCACACGCGCGCGTGCCCGTCCAGGCCGCCGCTGATGGCGAGGGAGCCGTCGGGGTGAAAGGCGAGTGCGTAGACCGCGCCGGCGTGGCCGTCCTGTTCCAAGAGGCAGGCCCCGGTCTCCGCGTCCCAGAGGCGCCACGCGCCGTCGAACGAGGCCGCGCCCACGAGCCGGCCCGCCGGGTGCCACGCCACCCGGGCCAGGCGGTCGGTGGCGCCGGCCAGGACGGCGACCGCGCCGCCGGCGGGCGACCAGAGGCGGACGGTCCGGTCGACCGACGCCGACGCGAGCGTCGCGGACGCCGACTCCTCCTCCTCCCCGGGGCCCGGCCCTCCCGGGCGCCACGCAACGCCGGTCACGCGGTCGGTGTGGCCGAGAAAGGGGGCGCCGACCGGGGTCGACCCCGGCAGCGCCCACACGCGCACCGCGCCCGACCACCCGCCCGTCGCCGCGTGGCCGCCGCCGGCGCGCACGGCGACGGCGGCCAGGGGGCGGGTGTCGCCGACTTCGGAGGTGAGGAGGGCAGCCCGGCGGGCGAGGGCCGAGGCGGCGGCGGCAGCGGCGTCCGCCACGGCCGCCGCGCCGGCCTCGCCCAACCTCGCTCGCTCAGCGCGCGCCGCCCCCAGCCGGGCGGACGCGTGCTTGAGCGACCATTCGGCGACCGCCAGACGGGCGGCCGCGAGCTCGGGAGGCCCCTCTGTGAAAAACCGCTCCGCGCGCCGCGCGTCTGGCGCCCCTTCCGCCGCCACCACCGCGGCATCCACCGAGTCGACCGCCACGAGCGCGCCCGCCGCGTCGGCGTCCATGTGGGCGAGCAGGTCGCGCGCGCGCGCCCTCCGCTCCGCTTCGCGCTCGCCAAACAGGGTCACCGGCTGCCCCACCCGCCGCAGCAGGGCCCGCACCGTGCCGTCGTCGGTGGGCACCGCCACCGCGCGCGCCCGCTGGCGCGCGGCGACGGCGGCGAGGACGCCGTCGCGGGCGAGCCGCGCGGCGGCTTGGGACGCCGTGGCCGCCAAAGTCGGCGCCGCCGCCATCGGTGGTGCGAGCGGGACGTGAGACGGGCCTGCGAGCGCGGCCGCGGCGTCGTGCGGGACGTGCGTCGCCGCGCCGGCCGGCGGCGCGTCGGTCGCCATCGGGTCGTCCATGGCGCGGGCGCGAGGCGCCGGTGGTGGGCGGGCGCCCTGCGTGGCCCACTGGCGCGGCGGCTGCTCGTGTGGGTGAGCGAGACGGCCGATGCCGCCGTTCGCCACGCCAGCCGTCACTCCTGTCGCCGTGGCCGCCGCCGCCCGGCGCCTGATTACCGTCCTTACGGCTCCAGTCACTCACTTCTTGCTTCCCACCGCGCGGCGGCCCCCAATGCTGGCCGCCCGGTGCGCGTCGGCGCCGATGCGGTGTCCGCCCTCTGCCCGCCGTGTGGCGGCGGCGCCCCGCCGGCCTCCCGCCGCCCGCCTGCGTCGGCCGACGTGCCCTGCACCGCTGACGGCGGCGTCCGCTGCGTCCGCTGGCGCCACCCCCTCCCCCTCTGCGCCGTCGCCGCCGCCGCCGCCCGCCGGCCGCTGGGCCGGCCTCGCCCGCCGCGTCGGCTCCGGCACCGCCCTCGCGGCCGGCGCGGCGGCCGTCATCGCGGCGGGCGGGTGGCCGCTGTGCGTCGTGGCGTGCCTGGTCGTGACGCAGGCGTCGAAGGTAGGAGGCAGGGGGGGGGGATGGCGCCGCATTGGGGGTCCTCGGCGGCTAGGCGGGTGCCTGGGCTCGGCGACGGGGTGGCGGCCGGCGCATTGGGGTCGGGCGGCGCCCAACCGCTGCGAGAAACAAGAAAACAGGGGGTCGGCAGAGGCCGCCGCCCGCGCCCACAACCCCGCCGACGCGCCGCCGACCCTTCCCCACCCCACCCCCCCTCCACAGGAATACTATGGCTTCATCACGTCCAAGGGCATGGCCGACTCGGTCGCGGCGCCGCTCCCCTTTTCCGGCGCGCTCACGTCGGCGCTCTGCGCCGGGATTGCGCTCTGGACCCACGTCTCGGCCGGCAAACAGACGGCCGCGCTGGCCGTCGCCTCATTCGCCCTCCTGGCCGCCCACCTGGCCGCGTCCGACCGGCCCCGGTTCTCGCAGCTGACGACCTCGGTCTTTGGCCTGTTTTATTGCGGGTACCTCCCCTCCTTTTGGGTCAAGCTCCGCCTCCTGTCCGCGCCCGCGGCCGGCGCTGGCCTGGCTGCGCGGTGGCCGGCCGTGTTTGGCGGCCCGACCTCGTACACGGTGGGCCTCGCGGCGACCGCGACGGCCGTCGCGTGCGTCGCGGCGGCCGACACGGGCGCCTACTTCCTCGGCAAGACGTTGGGGCGGACGCAGCTGACTCCCTCGTCCCCCAAGAAGACGGTCGAGGGCGCGGCCGGCGGCGCGGCGTCCGCGGTCGCCGCCGCGCTCGGCACGCGCGCCGTCCTCGGCTGGCCCGCGTCGCCCGCGGTGTCCGTCGGCCTCGGCCTCCTCGTCTTTGCCGCGTCGCTGTTCGGCGACCTGCTGGAATCGGTCATGAAGCGGGACGCCGGCCTGAAGGACGCGGGCGACCTCATCCCGGGGCACGGCGGCCTGCTCGACCGCTTCGACTCGTACACCTTCACGGGCGCGATCGTCTACTTTGTGCTGCGGTTCATGGTCCCCATGTTTGGCGTGTGACGAGAAACGGGTCGAAAGGAGACTTTGAAGGGCTCAAAACTGGGGGGGTTTGGGTGGGTCTTGGGTGGTTGCGGCCGCGGCGTTATTGTGGCCAGGGCTGCGCTCTCGTCACTCTCTGGCGTCACACACGCGCCCGCTCGCCCCCCTCACGCTCCCGTGCGGTCGCTCCTCTCGCCCCCCTCACCCCCTCACCTCCCCCCGCGCCCTCCTCACCGCACCCGCCACCCGCGGCTGCAGCTCCTCGTACAGCGTCCACACGAGGGCGGTCTGCAGCGTGCGCTTGACGACGCGGGGGCCGGTGCCGGCGAGGAGGGCGGACGCGCCGCGCGCGCGCACGACGGCGCGCAGCGTGGCCACCGGCCCCAGCCTCACCCCCCCCGCCCCGACCCCCGCCAGACCCAGCTGCATGTGGGTGCGCACCATGTCGGCCGGCTGGGTGAGCACGGTGGCGGCGACGGCGGCGAGGGCGCCCGCGGAGAAATTGATGGCGGCGCCCGGCGCCGCAGGCGCCGCCGCCGCCAGGCGCGCCTGCAGCCGGGAGTAAAAGGTGTAGTAGAGCGCGGAGAAGGGGGCGTTGGCGGCGACAGTGGGGCCGAGGCCGCGAAAGAGGCCGCGGACGCCGTCGGTTCGAGCGATGGTCGCCAGCGCGTGCGCCGTCGACCGGTACGCCGCGCCTCCACCCCCAACCCCGCCCGCCCCCGCAAACTCCATGCGCGTTTTGACCAGGGTGATGGGGGACGTGCAGGAGGAGGAGAGGGCGCGCGCGCCGCCGCCGACGAGAAAGGCGTCGGCGGCCGACAGCGCGGGCGCGCCGGCCGCGCGCTTGTTGCCCTGCCGCTCCCTCTCCCGCGCCCGCTCCAGCGCCCAGTCGCGCAGGGTGTCGATGGTCAGAAACTGGATGGCGAGGCCGGCCGAGAGGCGGGCGACGGTCGGCCCGACGCCCGCCCAAAAGCCGCGCGCGCCGGCGGCGGCAAACACTCCCTTTGCCGTCGCGCGCACGCCCACGCCCACGCCTCGCGCGGCGTCGGCCTGCATGCGGGTGCGCAGGACGTCCAGGGGTTGGACGACAACGGAGACGACGGCGCCGGTGACGCAGCCTGAAGCAGAGGAAGAGGGGGTGGGAGGTTGGCGCCGCCGTGCCAACGGCGCGCCTCGCGCCGCCCGCATTGCACCCTCCGTGCCTCGCCACTCTCTCACCCGACGCCGCGGACGCTGCCTTGTCGGCCAGGCCCTTTTTAGGGGGGGGAGGCGGCGGCGACCTCGCCATCGCGGGCGTCAGCGCGGCGGCGCCGGCCAATCGCCGGTCGGCGCACGCTCCCAGCGCGCGCTGGGCGCGGGCAATCGGGCGCCGGCCGCGGTCTGTGCGCAGTCAGCCGCGCCGGCCGCGCCTTCACTGCCCCTTACCCTCGCCCTTGCCCCTCGCCCCTCCTCCATGTTCGCCCTCGCGACGCCCCGCCCCCTGGCGGCCGCCCCCCACCGGGCGGCGCCCGCGCCGCGCGCTGTCGCTTCCACCATCCGCGCCGCGCGCCTCGCTGCCCCCGCCGCGCGCCGCGCGCCGACGCTGGCGCCGCTGACGGCGATGCGGTGAGAATGCGGCGGCTTGAGAGGGAGGAGGAGGAGGGAGGAGGCGGCTGGAGGGGGTGCGCGCGCGCCCGCCGGCGACCGGCCGATCCCGAGCGGGCGGCCGGCGCGCCCCGATCGCGGGCCACGCGCCCCCCGGAGGACGCGCTCTCAAGGCCCAGCCCGAAAGGGTGCGGGCCGAGGGTGCGGCGAGCGCGCACCAGGCCGACAGCCCCCCCCCCTCACCCCCCCGCAGCCCGCCCACCGTCGCCGCGCGCGCCGCCGCCGGCGCGGCGCCGTCCACCACCCTCGCCAAGGTCACCGAGACGCTCACCACCCTCTTCCCCGTCTGGGTCTGCCTCGGCGCCGCGCTGGGCATCGCGCAGCCCGCCGCGCTCTCCTGGTTCAAGACCGACCTCTTCACGTACTCGCTCGGGTTCCTGATGCTCTCCATGGGGCTCACCCTGACCGTGGACGACTTTAGGCAGTGCATGAAGAACCCGGTGCCCATCGGGGTGGGGTACCTGGCCCAGGTGCGGGGCGGGGGGGGGCGGGGCGGGCGGCGGGGGGGGGGCGGCGTCGGCGCCCCGGCGCGCGCCCCGGCGCGCGCCCCAGTGACCCTCCAGGCACCACCACCACCCCTCCCCTCCCCCACACAGTACATCGTCAAGCCCCTGCTCGGCGCCGCGATCGCGCGCGCGCTGGCCCTCCCCCCCCCCCTCGCGGTCGGCCTCATCCTCGTCTCGTGCTGCCCCGGCGGCCAGGCGTCCAACGTGGCCACCTATATCGCGCACGGCGACGTCGCGCTCTCCGTCCTCATGACGACCGCGTCGACGCTCGGCGCGATCGTCATGACCCCCCTCCTCACCAAGACCCTCGCCGGCACCCTGGTGCCGGTCGACGCCGCGGGGCTGGCCATGTCCACGTTCCAGGTGGGGGTGGGGAGAGGGAGGGTGGTGGTGAGCGGGAGGGCAAAGAAGGAGAAACAATGTCGACGCTCCCTTCCTCGCTCCTCCCTCCCCCCCGCACCAGGTCGTGCTCGTGCCCACCCTGCTCGGCGTGCTGGCCAACGAGTGCTTCCCCAAGATTGTCCAAAAGATCAAAATCTTCCTGCCGCTCGTCGGCGTCGCGCTCACGACGCTCCTCTGCGCCGCGCCGTGCGCGCAGGTGTCGGGCATTCTGAAGACGCGCGGCCTGGACCTGTGCCTGCCCGTCGCGCTCCTGCACGTGGCCGCGTTCTCGCTGGGCTACTTCCTGTCGCGCGGCCTCGGCTTCAACGAGAAGACCGCGCGCACCGTGTCGATCGAGACCGGCATGCAGTCGGCCGCCCTCGGCTTCCTCCTCGCCCAAACCCATTTCCCCGACCCCCTCGTCGCCGTCCCGTCCGCCGTGTCGGTCGTCTTCATGGCGCTCGGCGGGTCGGGGCTCGCGGTCTTCTGGCGCGGGCGCCCCGCCGAGTGAGGGGGCGGGACAGGGATGGGAGGGCGTCGCGACCGCGTTGCGGGTGGGCGCGTGGGACGCGGCGGGCCGACGCGCCCGCGGGGAGAAGGGGGGGCGACGCGCGCGCGGGTCTGTTGTCGCACGCGCCCCGCCGTCCGCGCTCCTCCCTCCCGACTGCTCCCCTCGCCCCCTCATCCGCCGCGCCGCCGCCCCGCCAGCACCTTGGCCGCCACCGCGACGCCGCCGGCCAGCAGGAGCGGGAGCAGCGGCAAACCCCCTTTGCGGCGCGGCGCGCCCGCGCGGCGCTCGAGCGCGCGCGCGTCCGGGTAGAACGCGACGCCGACGCGGATGAAGCCGCCCTCGCCGCCAGCGCCGGGCTTGAAGAGCTCGAAGAACTTGTCGATGGGGACCTGTGGAGAGGAGGAGGGAAGGGGAGAGGGGTTGGGGAAGGAGGTGGGGGTTGGGGCGCGCGCCGACCACCCGGAAACGCCCCTCCCACCCCCTCCCTCCTTTCTCTCACCGCGTCCAGGATGTCGGACACGAAGATGCCGCACGCGGCCACGACGGAGGTCCCCACCCGGGCGCCGACCCTCTTCTCGCGGCAGAGCATGAGCCGCAGCTCCGACGCGCCGTCGAGCACGGGGAGGGTGAGGTCCTCGCCCCACGCCGCGCTCGTGGCGATGACGCGGCGGGAGGCGGAGGTGGCCTTGACGGGGCGGGCGCCGCCACGGATCTCGACTGGGGGGGGGCGGGGAGGGGTTGTCGTCGGGTCGACCCAAAACAAGAATGAAAAAAAACGGCCGCCACCTCCCTCCCCCCCTCCCCCTCCCCTCACCCTTGACAAAGCCTTCGACAAAGGACGGGTCCCACACGACGACCTCGTCCTTGTTCTTGCCGGTCGCCTCGTGCACCGTGACCACGAGGAAGCCGCGGGGGGGGGCGTCACCGCTCCGTCCGTCGCCCGGGGACGCCGGGCCCGCGGTCGCCATGAAGACAGGGGCGGTGGGGGGTGTCCGCTGAGGGTGGGGAGGGGCGTGGGCGCGGGCGCGCGCGCGGATCGGCGCGCCGCGCCCTCGGGGCGCGCCGGGACGCGCCGGCGCGTCTCCGGGCGCGACCCGGACACCGCGATCCCATCGCGGCAGGCGCGCACCTGGGCGGCGAAGGGGCGGGGAGTGGCGTGCACCGGTGCGCACACGCCCACCCCACTCCCGCGCAGCTCCGCGCCCCGCCGCCGCCCGCCGCCGCCCGCACGCGATGGTGGGACGCGTTTCCGGGCGCGGCGGAGCAGGGCGCAGGGCGCCCGCGCCGCGCCGCGTCGCTGATGCGCGCCCCCCTCCCCCCCAGGACGCCTCCTCCCTCCCCTTCCGCGCCACCCCCCACGACGCCCTGCGCCTGGGCCTGCCCACGTACAAGCAGGACGCGGCGGGCGCGGTGCATCCGGCGCAGGCGGCCGCGCAGGGCGACGCCGCGGCGCGCGCCGGGGCGGCGCCCGACGCCGACCGCCTGCGCTCCCTCGCCGCCCTCTACGGCGCGGGCGCGGCGGCGCGCGAGAGCATCGAGCGGCAAATTCTGACGCGGTGCGAGGGGGGAGCGACGAGGGTGGGGGGCGCGGCGCGCGCGCGCGCGCGCGCGCGCCCGGCCGCGCGCCGACCCCCCCCCGCCCCCCCCCCAGCCCCGCCCGCCTGCCCGGCGCCGGCCCCCCGTCCTCCAACCTGGGCTGGGCGTCCCTGTCGGGCGCGCTGGACGATTTCGGCCCCGACGCATACCTGGGCCCGCACTCGCTCGCCCCCGACTCGGCCCCCCTCGACCCCGGCCCGGACCCGCACTCCGCGATGGAGGCCCGGCTGCGGCTGGGCACGGCGCCGGTGGCGCGCCGGGTGTGAGGGGGGGGGGCGGGCAGCCGCTGTTTTTTTTGTCTCTCCCGTGTGACGGCGCGCGCGCCGCCGACCGCCTCTCGCCCGCCGCGTTGTTGCTTTCACTGCGCCGGGCGCCGCCGGCGCGCGCGCGGGCGGGCGCTCGCCGCGGTGGGCGAGCGCCCGCGGCCGCGCGCGCGCGGGCGGGCCCCCTTACCGCCTTGCCCCGCCACACGCCACCCCCCCACACACCCCACACACAACACGCCCGCCTTGCCGTCCTCACACGCCGCGCAGGGCGATCAGCGTTTGCACGACACTCATGTCGGCCAGCGTCGAAATGTCGCCCAGGCTGTCCTCCTCCTTGGACGCGATCTTGCGCAGCACGCGCCGCATGATCTTGCCCGACCGCGTCTTGGGGAGGCCGGGCGCCCAGTGGATGGCGTCGGGGGTGGCGATGGGGCCGATGGCGGACCGCACTTGCGCGATGAGCTCCTTTTTTAAACCCTCGGGCGGCGGGTATTCAGTCCCCGCCATCAGTGTCACGTACGCGTAGATGCCTTGCCCTTTGATCGGGTGGTCGATCGGCACGACCGCCGCCTCGGCGCACGCGGGGTGCTGCGTGAGCGCGCCCTCCACCTCGGCCGTGCCGATGCGGTGGCCTGACACGTTGATGACGTCGTCGACGCGCCCGATGAGCCTTTAGGGGGAGGGGAGAGGGAGGTGTGTGGCGTGGGAAAAGGACCCCCAAGGGAAACGCGGCGCGCGCGCGCGCGGCCGCCGCCGCGCCCACCCTCCCAACCCCCTCCCCCCACCCCTCCCTCCACGCACCAATAGTACCCGTCCGCATCCCGGCGCGCGCCGTCGCCCGAGAAGTAGTAGCCGGGGTAGGGGGCGAAGTAGGTGGCTTCAAAGCGGTCGGCGTCGCCGGCGAGCGTGCGCAGCGCCGAGGGCCACGACCGCTTGATGACCAGCACCCCCTCCCCCTCCCCTTCGATCTCCTTGCCGTGCTCGTCCAGCAGCGCGGGCTCGACCCCGAAAAAGGGGAGCGTGGCCGACCCCGGCTTGAGCGGCGTCGCGGCGGGGAGCGGGGTGAGCATGTGAGCCCCCGTCTCCGTCTGCCACCACGTGTCGACGATGGGGCAGCGAGACCCGCCGACGACGTCGTGGTACCAGGCCCAGGCGACGGGGCCGATGGGCTCGCCCACGGAGCCGAGCACGCGCAGCGACGAACGGCCGGCCTTTGTCACCCAGTCGTCGCCGCACGCCTCGAGCGCCCGGATGGCGGTCGGCGCCGTGTACAGTTGAGCCACCTTGTACTTGTCCACGATGGCCCACATGCGGCCGGCGTCGGGGTGGGTGGGGACGCCTTCAAACAGGACCTGAGTCGCGCGGTGGAGGAGGGGGCCGTAGGTCACGTACGAGTGGCCCGTGATCCAGCCGCAGTCGGCGGTGCACCAGTAGACGTCGTCGGGCTGGGGTGGGAGGGGGGTTGTGGGGGTGGGCGCGTCTGTTTCCTTCTCCTTCGCGTCTCCTTTTTTCCCTCCCGCTCCGCTCGCCCCACCCCCCACCCGGTAGTCGAACACCGCCTTGAACGTGGTCGCGGTCCCCACCATGTACCCCGCCGTCGTGTGCACGACGCCCTTGGGCTTGCCGGTCGAGCCCGAGGTGTAGAGTTTGAACAACGGGTCCTCGGCGCCGACCCACTCGACCGCGGCGTCGGCCGACTGCCCCACCATCGCCTCGTCCCACCACGCGTCCCGGCCCGCTTGCATGGGGACGGCGCTCCGGGGCATGGCCTCCGGCTTGTCGAGCACGAGGACGGACGCGACGGCGTGGCCGCCGTCGGCCGCGCACTTGGCGCACGCGGCGTCGACAACGCTTTTGAGCGGAATGGGTTTCGCCCCCCGCCGCACCGCGGCCGCCGTGATGACGACAGCGGACTTGGAGTCGGCGATGCGGGCGGCGAGCGCGTCGGCGGAGAAGCCGGCAAAAACGACAGAGTGCACGGCGCCGATGCGCGCGCAGGCCAGCATCGCGACCGGGAGTTCCGGCACCATCGGCATGTAGAGGGTGACGTCGTCGCCCTTTTTCACGCCGGCGGAGCGGAGCCAGTTGGCCGCGCGGCCGACGGCGGCGTGGAGTTGGGCGTAGGTCATCGTCGAATCGGTCCCCTCATCATTCCCTTCCCAGTAGAACGCCGCCGTGTCGCCCGCGCCGGCCTCGATGTGGCGGTCGACGCAGTTGTAGCAGACATTGGTTTCTGAAGCGAGGGAGGAGGCGGGGAGGCGTGGGGGCCGGGCCGGGCGAGAAGTGGCGCGCCCGCCCCCACGCCCTCCACCTCCCCGCGCCTCCTCGCACCGGCGCCGATGAACCATTCGGAGAAGATGGGGCCCTTGGATACGTCAAAGTTGTGGCTGGAAGAGGGTCGAGGGGTGTCGGCACGAGAGTAGAGCGGCTAGGCTGCCGGCGTCTGCGGTGCCGGCAGCATGCTGCCCCTCGGCCGCGCCGCCTGCACCCCGTCCACCCCTCGCCCCCCACCACCAAACGCGGGCCACCCATCCAACCGATCCACGACGCACCGCGTGAACGCGGGGTCCCACGCCTTGTGCCAGTGAAACTCGGCCGCGATTTTTCCCCAGAATTTGGCGGGGTCGGCCAGGCTCTCCGCGTGCAAACGCTTGTATTCGGCAAGCGAGGGCACGTAGGCGCCATCCGCGAGCGCGGGAGGAGGAGGGTAGACGGCGGCGGGCGCCGCATCAACGCCCGCCGCGCCCGCCGCTCCCGCGGTCGCCGACGCGCGCGACAGGTCGGTCAGCCGCGACGCGGTGGCCGTCCGCTTGGCGCCCTCGTCGCGGCCGGGCGACGCGGGGCGCGACCCCGCGCCGCGCGACCCCGACCGCGACCGGGTGACGCGCGACGCCGCCGCCGCGGCGCGCGGGCGCAGGGAGGACATGGCGCGGGCGAGGATGGGGGGTGGGGTTGGAAAGAGAGGGGGAGTGGGAGGGAAGAGGTCTGCGCACGGTCGCCACCGCGCGCACTCTTCACCGCCCCGGCCGATCCAAGCTACCGCCCTCCTCCTACGCGCTCCTCGCGCGTCGTCCAGGCGTCGGGCCCGGCCCAGCGCGGCCGCCAGGATGGAGTCGCGCCTCGACCCGGGCGACCAGGGTGCGCCGCCGTGGACGCCGCCGTCCAAGGGTGCGTTTGGTGTGGAGTGTGGGATGGCGTTGGCGGCTGGGAGAGTGGCAGCGGAGCGCAGAAACGGGCGGGCGGGGACGCCGCAATGCGCTGCCTCGCCCGCCCCAGCCCCGACCGCCCCGCCTGGACCGCGTCGGCGCCGTGGGTGGACGCGCACCAAACACGTGGATCAGAGCCTTGGGTGGCGGCCGGCGGGAGAAGGCTTACCGCGGCGGCTGGGCGCGGCGCCGGCTCGCGTGCGGCGCGGCAGCGCCCGACCCGCGCGCCCTTCCCCAGGCCCCACCCGCCGCGTCCAAGCCGACCGCCCCCCCCCCCCGGCCTTTACCTCGCTCGCCGCCCTGGCCGCGCGCGAGACCGGGCGCGGCAGGAGGCGGCCGCCCCTGGCGGGGGCGGCCTTCGCGCGGCTCGAGCTCCGCCTCGACCTGGACGCCGCCTCCCCCCCCTCCCCGCCCGCCACCCCGCCCCACTGGGCGCGCAAGCGGTCCCGCATCGTGGAGGTCGCGCTCGCGCCCGGCCTCGTCCTGGCGCTCACGGCGGCTGGCGGCGCACGCGCGTTCGACCGCGCGACCGGCCGCGCGCTCGCCCACCTCAACGCGTCCCCCGGCCACGTCGTCCGCTCCCTGTACGTCAACCGGGCGCGCGGGGATGTCGTGACCGTGTCGGTGTCGGCGGCCGACTCGTTCGCGTCCCTGCGCTGCGCGGCGGTGCCGCTCGCGGCCGTGCGCGCGGCGCGCGCGGGCGGCCCCCTCCCCGCGACCCCGCTCTTCCCGGGCCAAGCCCTGCGCTGGCCCGGCTTTGTGGAGTTTGACGACGTCAACGGCGTCGCCCTGACGCACGACGCGGGGCGCGGCGCGTTCTGCGTCTTCGGCCTGGCCACTTACGCCCCCCGGTTTTCCTTCCCCTCCGCCCCCGTGCGCGAGGTGCGCACCGCGCCCGGCGTCCTGCTCCTGGTGGGCCCAAGCCCGGGGGCGGGCGGGGGCGGCGGCGCGGGGTGCAGGCTCGTGAGCGTCGCCGACGGCGCCCCCCTCGCCGCCTTTTCCGCGCCCGCCGCGCCCGGGACCGTCGTCGACTACATCGAAATGTGCGGCGGCACGCTGCTGGTGGGGACCAGGCCGGCGGGAGGGGGGGCGGCGGCCCTCACCCTGGTCGACGTCGCGACGGGAACCGCGACGACCGCCCCCTCCCCCCCGTCCCCCCCCCCAACCGCCTTTATCTTCCTGCACGAAGCCCGCCGCTTCCTGGCGTTTGGTGGCGGGTCCACCGGCGGCGGCGCGGGCGTGTGGTGCGCCGCGCGCGGCGCGCGCGTCGCGGCGCTCGACGGCGTCGCCCTCTCCCCGCCCGCAGCCGCGGGCGGCGCCGCCGCCAACTCGGTCTACGTCACGGCCGACCAACAATACGTCGTCTGCTACTGCCGTGGAGGAGGGGAGGGCGGCGCTCAGGCCTCTGCCGCGGGCCCCGCCGCACCGACGACGCCCGGCGCGTCGCCCGCGCGCGCCGCGTGCGGCGGCGCCGGGTCCCGCCCCTCGCCCTCGCCCCCGCCGGCGTCGAATGGCGGCGCGGCGGTGACGGTCTCGCACGTGGCGACCGGCGCGTGCGTCGCGCGCCTCTCCCCACCACCACACTCCCGCGCCTCTGCCGCTCTCGCCGCCGTCACCGCCCTCGTCTACGATGAAGACGCGGGTGACATGGTGACGGGTGGCGAGGACGGCCGGGTGGCATTGTGGGCGGTGGGCGGGCGGTGAAAGAAGAGAGAGGCGGGGACGGGGGTGGGGAGGGCGCGGCAGTCTGCAGGGCTCTCCTTGGCGCACAGCAATTGCACGGGAGAGAGAGGCGTCAAGCGCATCGCCCGGGACCCCGTCCCATCACAGGTCGAGGCTCGCCTCGACCGCGGCGCGCACGTCGGGCGGCACGCCGTCGACCGCGACGACCGCCCGCACCCGCCCCTCGACCGCCGCGTACGCCTCGTGGTGGCGCCGCACAAAACCGCGCAGGGCGGCCAGGGCCGTGGCGCGCCAGGCGGACGCCGCGGCGTCGGCCGCGCCTGTCGGCGCGGCGGCGAGCGACGCGACGGCGAGGCGCGCCGCCGTGACCAGAGCGTCCCGCTGCACGCCCAGCGCGGCCTCCAAATCAGCTTCCTTGCGTTCAGCGTCCGCCTCGGCCGCGGCCGCCGCCGCGCGCGGCCCGGCCTGGGGTGGCGGCGTGTCGCCGCCGCCGCCCGCGGCGCCCGCCGCCGCGCGCTCTTCCGCCGCGTCGGCCGCCTCGGCCGCGTCCACCGCCGCCCCGCGCGCGGCCGACGCGTCCGCCGCCGCGTCCGCCGCGCGCGCGGCGAGCTTGTCGGCGGCCAGCCGCAGCGCGGCGCGCGCGGCGCTCGCGGCAGGTCCGCCGTCGACCGCGCGCGCGCCCTCGCACGTGAGCGCCCACTCGATTATGGCTTCACCGGACACGAGGCGCAGCGCCATGAGCCGGTCGATGGCGGCCGCGGCGCGCGCGGGGGCGGCGGCCCACACGTCGCCCACAGCGGCAAGCGCGGCGGCCTCGCCGGCAGGACCCGCCCCTCCAATGACCGGACCCAGGGTGTCCATGTAGCGTTCCAGGGCGGTGATCATGTGGGTGAACGATTTGGCGCCCGCGGTGAGCAGGCCCCGCACAAGAGCGCGCGCGACGGCGGGCGCGCCGCCGAGCGCCACCGCCACCGGGTCGGCCGCCGCCCACTCAGTCAACGCCGCGGGCGACGCCTTGCGCCGCGCCAGCGCGAGCACGGCCGCCGCGGCGGCGGCCGGCGCGTCACTGCCCGCCGCCAGCAGCGGCGCGGGGTCGGGCTGCGGCGGGAGCAGCGGCCGAAACTCGGTTGGGAGCACTGACTCGACCCGTTGCCAGTAGGCCAGGTTGACGAGGCGGGCGATGAGGCCGCACACGAAACGGCGGCGGCCGTCGAAAGCAGGGGCACTCAAAACGTCGCCCCACTTGGCCCAGGGCCACATGAACTCGAAATTGCTCAAGTGGTAGGCCAGCCAGTCGAGCGCGCGGTCAGCGAGCTCGGGGTCGAGCGCGTCGACGCGGGAGAAGAGCGCGCGCACGCACCCCGACATTGCGCGCGGGAAGCCGGGCACGAGCTTGGTGACGTCCACCATCACGGCCGCGTAGGCGACAGGTTTCAACGCGGGCGTGGGCGGGCGGAGGAGGGCGGCGAGGAGGGTGTCGGCGAGGAGGGCCGCGTGGCCGCCCGGCGCCGCTTCGTCTGCTGCGGCCGCCGACGGCAGCCCGGCCGCCAGCGTCCTCGCGCAGGCGATGCGGTCGCCCTCGTAGCAGCGCAGCGCGTCCAGGATGTAGTCCTCCGCGACGAGGCGGGCGAGGGGGTCGAGCGCGTGCTCGAGCAGGCCGAGGCGGCCGCGCGGCGGGTGTGACGCCAGCAGGGCCGCCGCCCGCTCCGCGGGCGCGGCCGCGCCCAGGGCTGCGAGGCAGGGCGGGTCGGCGGGGACCAGAGGAGGGGTGGCGGCGTGCGCCTCGCCGGCGGCGAGGCGCGCGGCGAGCGCGGTCGCGGGCGCAGGCACGACCGACACCGCCCACTCTCCGGCCGCCGCCGCGCCCCGCACCGCGCCCCACAGCTCGCCCAGGTAGCTGGCACCGCCCGAGTCGGAGGCCGCCAAGGGGTCGTCGGCGGGCAGGGGGCCGACAAACGGGGAGAGGCCGGGGGAGGACGACGACGGGCGGAGCGCGGCGTAGGCCTCGGCCGCCTGGAGCACCCCGTCCAACGCCCCCGCGGCCGCCAGGTCGGCCCCGCACCAAGGCAGGGCGGCCAGCGCGGCGGCCGCGAGGTCGTCCGCATAGCGCTGCCACTCGCGGGGGCCGGCGCCAGCTTTGGACGCCGCGCGCGACGACGCGGCCGCGCCGTCGAGGAGCGCGGTCAGGCACGCGCCCACGCTGGCGGTCGTCGCCACACCCGCCGCCGCAAGGGCGGCCAGCCAGCGCGTCCCCAGGCGCAGGGCCGGGGCGTCGCCCGCAGCGGCGGCCGCGCCGGCGTGCGCCGCCGCGTCGGCGACGACGCCCTTCCCAAAGTCCGCCTCGCCCGCGTTGAGCAACCCCGCCAGCGCCGCGTAGACGGGCGCCTTGTGCGGGAGCTCCACCGCGCAGTCGAGGAGCAGGCGCCGGAGCTGGGGAGAGAGGAGGGAGGTCGGCGCCTGCCACGCCGCCGCCGCCCGCCCCCCCCCTCCTCCCATCCGCGCTCACCACCTCGCCGCGCGCCCCGCCCGCGTCCCGGGTCAGCGTCCGCGCCAGCGCGTCCAGCTTGTCCTCGACCGAGGGCGCGCCCTGCTTCTGGGAGATGAGGATGGGGGCGGCGGCGTCGGCCGGCGGCGCCGCCGCAGATCGCCCGCGTCCCGCCGCCCCGCAAGGGCCCGCCCCACCGCATCCCCTGCACCCCACCCTCCCTACCCGGGGCAGGTCGCCCGCCTTGAGCAGCGCCGCGAGCAGCGGCCGCTCGCCGTCGCCCGCGGGCTCGTCCTCCCGCTTGCGCTTGGCGCCGGCCAGGGGGTCGACGTCCATTGGGAGAGAGAGAGAGAGAAGTGAGGGGGAGGAGGGCGCGGCAGAAGCGGCCGACGCCGACTGTGAAGCGAGGCAATGGTCGGGCCGCGCCACTCCCTCGGCCCGCCCGGCCGCCGCCCCTTGGATCCGGGATCGCGCGCCCGTCTCAGCATCCGGGAGACAGGCGGCCGAGCCCGCCGAGGCGCCGGTGCCGGCCATGCGCCCGCCGCGCGCGACCGCGGACGACGTGTCCGCCCTCGAGCTGTCGGACGATGACGGTGTGACGCCATCAGTGCCCAAGCGGGCGCCCGAGGGGACGCGCGCTGAGCCGTCTCCTGCGGCAAAGCGCGCGGCGACGGGCGAGCCGCGCGAACCCCTCGAGCCGCGCGCCCTGGCCCTGGCACCCCTCCCAGCGACCCACCACCCGCTCCCCGGCCCCGCGGGCGCGCTGGCGCTGGGCCCGAGGGCGGTCGGCGACGGCAGAGACGAAGGCGCGACGACCGCACTCGTGCCGTCGCCCGGCGACACCGCGTTTGGCGGCCCCGCCTGGTTGGCAGCGGCGCGGCTGGCGGGGTGGGCGGGCGACGAGGCGCCCGAGGGCGGCGGCCTGGCTGCGCTCGCGCGCGCCGCAACCCCCGGCCGCGCCCCCCTCCTCGCCGCCCTCGTCGCGTCGGCCGCGCCCTCGGCCTGCGGTGACGCCACCCTGATCCTCGTCGACGCCGCCGGCGGGCGCGCGGCGGCGGTGGTGGCTGCAGCGGTGGTGGCGGCCGGCGCCGCGGCCGACGGCGCGTGCCTCGCGCTCGACGGCGCGCCCTTGCTGCGCCGGGGCGGGACAGGGGATCGCGTGCTCGTCGTGACGCCGGAGTGCGTCGTGGGCGCGTGGGCGGCCGACGGACGAGCGCTCAGCGTCGAGCACGCGGCGCCGCGCCCGCGCGCGCTGCCGCCGCCGAACGTGGCGAGCGCGCCGGCGGCCGCGAGCGTGGCGAGCGTGGCGGCGCCGTCGCTGCCGCCGCCTGCGGCGGCGGTGGCGGCGCCGCCCCCGCCCCCACCCCCGCCGCCCCCACCCCCCCCTCGCACCCTCCTGCCCGCTGCCGACGGCGTCGACGCCCTGGACGACGACTGCGGCCTGTGGACCCCGCCCGGCGGCGCCGGGTGAAAGGGCGAGGCCGGGAGAGCGTCGGGTGTCGTTCGCGGTCCGTGCGTCAGTCTCCCCGGTTGCAGAAATGGAAGGAAAAGGGTCTCCCGGCTCGGCGGCGCAGTGCTGTGACAGAAATTGTGTGCCACCGGGCCGGGGAGCGGGGGGTGGGGGAGAGAAGAACGTCGCGCGCGCACCCCTCGTCATCCCTCTGCCGGCACGAGCACGACGCGGCGCGCGGACGAGACGAGCCTGCCCCACGCCTCGCCCCCCGTCAGCAGCAGCAGATCGCCTGCGGCGTCCTGGTAGACGAGGCGCAGCCGGGACGGAGGGGGCGGGGGGTTCGGGGCAGGGGCGGCGTCGGCGCCCGCGGCGGCCGCCGCAGCGGCCGCGGCCCCGGCGTGCGCCGCCTCCCACAGCGAGGCCGCCGACGCGAATCTGGCCAGGTCCAGGGTGCACAGCTCGGCGGGCGGGCCCCGGCCGCCGGGCGGGAGGACGGAGACGGGCGCCGGGGCGCGCCGCGCGGGCGCCGGCCTCGGCGCGAGCGCCAGAGCGTCGAACCGTTCCCCGTCCCGCCGGGAACGGTCCGAGCGACCGCCGCCCCCACTCCGCGGCCCGCGGGACGAGGCGGGCCAGCCGGGGCGGCCGCCGCCGGACGAGTCGCGGCCGGAGGTCGTCGCCGCGGTCGACGGCGACCCGCCCGCGCCGCCGCGGCCGCCGCCGGACTCGCGCTCGTGCTCGGTGAGCCAGCGCGATTTCAGGGACTTGAAACCGCCTGGAGAAGAGGGGGTTTGGGGTCGGTTGGCCGCGCGCGGGCATGGCGCGCGGTTGCGCCGCGGCGCGAGGCGGGGGGCGGGCAGGCATGGCGCCCCCCAGTTGGACGGCGCGGACCCGTGACCGTCGTCCGGCGCGGCCGCCGCGCGGCGCGCGCGCGGGGACAGGCCGTGCCGCGCCGCACCCCTTCTTCCCCGCTCCCTCCTTGCTCACCAGGCAACAACGACGGCCTCCACGCGCCGCAGTCGCCCCAGTCAAAGTCGGAGCCGTCCACGCCGTCCAGCAGGGACGGCCGGGCGCGCTGGGGGAGGGTGGAGGGGCGCACGCGTCGGCAATGGCGGGCTGGCGGAGGCGAGGGGGGGCGGAAGGGCGGCGGCCGTGCCCACACACATACCTTATCACCCAGCGCATTGGCTCGACGCCCCTGAAGGGAGGGAGGAGGGCGGGCGTGGGCGGGAGGGATGGCGCGCCACGCCCCGCCGGCGCCGCGGGCGGCGCGTGTTCGCAGCCAAGGTTGCAATCGACGCACACGCCCCCCAACCACCCGCACCATGGCGGCCGGCTTCGGCCGCGCGCGGGCAGGCCCCGCGGGGAGTGCGCGCGGTGCGCGACGCCGCGCCACACCGCGGCCCGGCCTCCCGACGGCGGCGCCCGCGACCGGCGCGAGTCGCCGCGGCCCCGTGCGCCCCTGGCGCCGGCGGCCGGGGCGCGGCGCGCGGCATGGAGAGTTGTTCGTCTCCCACCGCGCTCGACACCGCTCCCCTGCTCGCCGCCACGCCCGCGTCGCCGTCGGCGGCCGCCAGCGATGCCGGACGTGGCGCGACCGCAGGTCGCGTTTCCGCGCCCGATGGCGTCTCCTCGGCTCCGCCGCGCGCGTGGGCCCGCCGGCGACCCCGGTGGCGGCCCAGCCGGCCCGGCGAGAGCGCCTGGACCGCGAGGCGGGTCGCGGCGGCCGCGGCGGCGTTTGCGTGGGCGCACTGGGGCAAAGCTGCCGGTCTCGGTTTTATTGTCGCCGTGATCGTCCTCGCCTCCGTCAAGGCGCGCCGGGAGGGTGGCAGGGAGAGGAGAGAGGGAGAGACATGGGTGCCGCGTGTGCTGTTTGGGACGCGCCCGACCGACGAAAACCGGACCGACGAAAAACCCCACTTTCTCTCCCCCCCAGGGCGCCCCCTTTTTCGCCGGCGTCCTCTCCTGGCTGTCCGCCCACAACGGGTGGGCGGGCTGGGGCATCTTCGTCGCGTCCTACGCCGCCGCCGTGTCCCTCCTCCTGCCCGGCGTGGCCGGCCCCGTCGCGGCGGGCTTCGTTTTCGGCTTTCCCCGCGGCCTCCTCGCCGCCTGGCTCGGCGCGGCGGCGGGGACGGCGGCCGCGTTCCTGCTGGCGCGGTACCTGGTGGGGGCGGCGCTGGCCAGGGCGATGCGGGGGCGGTCGCGGACGTGGGCCGCGCTCGACACGGCGCTCGCGCTCGAAGGGTGGCCGCTCTTTCTCGTGCTGCGGTTGAGCCCCCTGATCCCCTACAACATGCTCAACCTGGCCGCCGCGTCCACCTCCGTCCCCTTTCTGGCGTTTGCGGGCGCGTCGGCGGTCGGCATGGTGCCGGAGATGGCAGGCGCGAAGAAAAGAGGGGTGAGGAGAGGGAGAGATGGCGTCGCCGTCCCGACTCTCACGCCGCACCCTCTGTTTTTACAGTCTTGACCTACGCCGGCACCCTGGCCGAGGACGTCGCCGCCGTCGCGTCCGGCGGCGGCCACGCGCGCGGGCCCCTGTTGTGGGTCGGCGCGACGCTCACCGCGCTCGCCGCGGCCGGCACGGGCTTCGGGGCCACCATTTTTGTGCGGCGCGCGGTGCGGCGCGCGGCGGCGGTGGACGCGGCGGCCGAGGAGGAGGAGAGAGGGCGCGACAGGTCGCCCGAGAGACTGCGCTCCTTGGACAGGGAGGGCGTGTGGGGCGACTCGGGAGGCGGCTGGGTCAGGGGCGTGTGATAGCGAGGGGTAGACTGAGACGCAGAGGGGCGAGCGAGCGCGAACGCCCACCCTCGCCCGCACCACACCACCCATCATCCATCGCGCGCCCCCATGGCCGCGTCCGCCGCCACCGCCCGTCCGCGGCCGTCCGTGCCGCACCGCGCCCGCCGCGCTTCGATCGCGCCCCCGCGCGCGGCGGCGGGCGCGCACGCCCTCCCCCCCCTTGCGCTCAAGGAAGGCGCGGCCGCATGCGCCGCCCTCGCCCGCGGCGAGGCCACCACGATCCTGCGCGCGGGCGGCATCGCCGAGTCGGGCGGGCGCGGCTTCGAGCTGCGGGGCGCGCGCTTCTTCCTCGCGCCGACCGCGTTTCACGACGGCGAGGGAAAAACAGGGGCGCCCGACCCCTCTCCCGCCTCTCGCCCCGCCCTCCTCACCCTGGCCGCCGAGGTCACGGGCGCGTGGCAGGTGCCCGCGTCCGGCGCGCCCGCGGCCGCGGCCGCGCTCGGTCCGTGGCTCGCGCACTCTCTGTCCGCGGCCGCCGCGCGCGCGGCGGGCGGCCGCCCCGCGACCCTGCTCGAGCTTCGCGTGTGGCGCCTGGTGGATGGCGTGACCATCGACCCCGGAGCCCTGCGGGGCTGCTCGTCGTGGGCCGCGCTCGCCGCGGGCGCGTGCGCGGGGTGGGCGGGGTCGCCCGCGCTCGACGACTCCGCCTTCTCCGAGCGCGCGGCCGCCATGCGGGCCGCCATGCGCAGGCTAGCGCCCGCCGAGCTCGACGTGGGCGGGCTCACGAGCCGAGACGATTGACAGCTCCAGAGGGGAGGGAGAGGAGACCGGTGCGCACTTGTTTCTTTTGTTCCTGACAACCACGCACGCGCTGCATCTCACGGTCACACGCAATTGCACCCCGAACAGCGCCCAAAAGGGGAGAGAGAGAACACGGCAGCAGGGAAACCCTCTCCCCACCACCCCCTCCTTTCCTCCTCACGTGGCATCGTCCGAGAAGCACGACCCGAACGCGTAGTATTTGTTGACGGCCCCCACGAGCAGCGTGCAAAAGTTGCGGATGACGGTGCGCGTGTCTTCGTCGACGGGCGCGTCGCCGACCTTGACAATTTGGAAAAACTTGCCCGTCACGGGAGTCTCGGTCCCCGTCATCACGGGAAATCCGTCGACGCCGCGGCCGACCCACTCGTGCTTGACGGTGGCGGAGTCGTCGAAGCCGATGGCGAGGGTGGCGGCGGGGGACCCGTCGCGCAGGACGTCGACGGTGAAGCCCCAGTTGGCGCCCTCCTCGTTGAGCGTGGGCGTCACGCGCAGGGGCGCGCCGTAGACGGCGCGCCCGTCCTCCTGGGCGACGACCGCCCAGCGCACGAGTTGGTCGATGAAGTCGGAGCGCGGGATGAAGGCCGGGATCTCGGTGCTGGAGATGAGCTTGCCGCCGGCCGCAGCTGCGGCGACCGTCATGTTGCGAGCGTGGCGAGGGGCGCGGGCGGCCGAGGGCGGCGCGACGCCCCGGCGCAGCGCGGCGGCGCGGCGCGGCGCGGGCGCCGCGGATGCCGCCGGCGCGCGGGGCGCGCGGGCGAGGGACGGCCGCATGGGGCGACGCGTGCGGGCCGTGAATGGGGGAAGGGGGGAGCGGGCGAGGGGCAGAGTGGGCGCCGCGAGCCGCCGGCGACGCCCCGCTGGCCAGACCGAATCGGCCGGCGGCCGGGCCGCGGCAGTCGCCGCGCGACACGCTCGCCAGCTCGTGCGCACGGCATGCGTCCCTTGCCACGGGCGGCGCCGCCGGCGCGGCCTGTGGCGGCGACCGCGCCGCGCTCGTTGGCCGCCCGCGCCGCCGCCGCGGTCGCGGCCGCCCTGCTGGCCGTCGCACCGATGTCGGCGCCGATGCCTGCGGCCGCCGCGAGGGCGCTGGTGGCCGCCGCGCCCCTGGCCGCCTTTGCCGCCACCCCCTCCCTCGGCGGCGACGACCCCGTCCCCCCGTTCGCCCTCAAGGGCGCCGTCGCCAAAAAGTATTCCATCGACGCGACCGAGCCCGGGTCGTCCCGCGTCGTGTCCCGGCGCGCGGGCGTGACCGCGGCGGCGTGCGCGGCGGCCGAAAGCGGGCCGAGAGGGGGGGAAGTGGCGGCCGCGCTCGCGGGGCCGACCGTGGCCGACGACCCGCCGACGAGCTGCGGGCGGGCGGAAGCCGACGGCGGGTCGCTGCCCGCCGCGTGCGCAAACGCGTGCGCGGCGGCGTGCGACGGCGCGGTCGCGGCCCGCGCGGCGTCCGTCAAATCCATCACAGGGTTCATGTTGTCCCCCGACGCCGCGCGGCGGGGCGCGAGGGACTGCGCGCGCGCGTGCGGGGCGGAGTGCACGCGGCCGTCGACGAGCGCGGCGGTCAGCTACCCCTTCTCCGTGAATGTGCGCACAGCTCGGTGACCGAGAGAGAAAGAGAGAGCGAGAGAGAGGCGTGGTGGGGTTGCCTGTGTTGACCTGGGGCGTCGTCTCGGCTGTGACCGCGCGCGGCGGCGGCCCGCGGCGTCGGCCCACACGCGCCACACCGCGCTGTCCCTCGCCGCCACACCCTTTCCAGCTGGCGCCCGCGGTCTCGCCGCCCTTACCAACCGCGGCGCCCCCAATGCGGCCCGCGTGCCGCCCGCGCGGCGCGGCTGCGGCGCCGCCGTCGACATCGGGTGCGTTCGGGCGTCGCGGGGGGCGCGACACGGATGACACGCACGCCATGATCGCCCGCGATCGAGGAGAGGGAGTGCCGAGGGTCGAGCGCGCGGCGGGTGAGCCTTCGCCGACCCGCTCTCCCCACCTCCCCAGGCCGCCCGCGCGCACCGGCCCGCCGCCTCGCGCCGCGCGTCGTCGCCGCCGCGTCATCGTTTGCCGGCGCGGCGCCCCCGCCGTGGGGCGCGCCGGCGTTTGAGCCTCCGGCGCGCGCGACGTCCTCCTCGCCTCCGCCCGCCTCGTGGGACCCGCTCGCCCTCTTTGCCGCCACCGCGCGCGACCCCACCGGCACCCCTCCCCCCGCCCGCGCCGGCCGCGGCGGCAGCGCCGCGCCCGGCGGCGACGACGGCCCGGGCGCGCCGCTCGCGGTCAAGCTCGCGACGATGCTCGCGCTCGTCGTCTTCTCCCGCGTCGGCGTCTATGAGCGGATTCCGGGTGTGGATGTGGCTGCCTTTGCGGCGAGCCTGCAGTCGGGAGGCTTGTTGGGCTACATCGACACGCTCTCCGGCGGCTCCATCTCGCGCGTCGGCGTTTTTTCCCTCGGCATCGTCCCCTACATCAACGCGTCCATCGTGCTCCAACTCCTGGCCACCGCGTTCCCGTCGCTCAAAAAGCTGCAGCGCGAGGAGGGGCCGCAGGGGCAGGCGAGGTTCCAACTCTACCAAAAGTTGCTGGCCCTGGCCTTTGCGGGCGTGCAAGCGGGCGGCCAATTGGCCTACGTGCGCCCCTACGTCGAGGACTGGAGCCCCGGGTGGGCGGCGGGCGCGGCGTTGACCCTGGTCGCAGGCGCGATGGTCCTCGTCCATGTCGCCGACACGATATCCGAGCTCAAGGTGGGCAACGGCACCTCCGTCCTGATCACGGCCAACATCGCGTCGTCGCTGCCGGCGTCGGTGGGGGCGGCGGTCGGGCAGGCGGCCGACGCGGACAAAACGAGTCTGGGGCTCTACGCGCTCTCGTTCCTGGTCACGACGCTCGGCGTCGTGTACGTGCAAGAGGCGGAGCGCAAGATTCCGATGAACTACGCGTCGCGGTACCGCAACTCGGCGCTGGCGCGGCAGTCGTACCTGCCGTTCAAGGTGGGAGACGAGGCGGGGGCGTCTCATTCGTTCTCCTTGTCTGTGCCGTCGACCCCGGCCTCTTCCTCACCCCCACCACCCCTCCCACCCCGCAGGTCAACGCCACCGGCGTGATGCCCGTCATCTTTGCGTCGACCCTGCTCTCCCTGCCCGCCGGCCTCGCGCGGTACGCGCCGTGGCTGGAGCCCGTCGTCGACGCCGTCGGGCCCACCGGGGCACTGTACCTGCCGGTGAGAGAGAGAGAAGGAGGGAGGGAGGGAGTGGGAAGCGACCGCGTCCCCAGCCAGCAGGCTGCGCACTTAGAGTCGCCGGCGCGCCCACACACCGTGGCGCGCGCGGAGCTGGGCGCACGCCGAGAGCGGTCACGGCCGGGGAGTTGCCGGCAGGGGGGGCGACGGCTGCACGCCGGCCCCGCCGCGGCGCCCAGCGGCCGCACAGAACGAGTCGAGCGACGCCGCGCGGCGACCCCCCCGCCCCCCTGCCTCCTCTGTCCAGGTCTCGATCGCGCTCATCGTCTTCTTCAACTACTACTACACCTTCCTCCAGCTCGACCCGGTCGACCTGGCGGACCAGCTCAAACGCCAGGTGCGGGGAGCGGGGAGGACAGAGGGCGGCCGCGCGGCAGCCGCGCGGCACCCCCCAAAAATCCCGCCCTCCCCTCCCCAGGGCGCCTCCATTCCCGCCGTCCGCCCCGGCCGCGCCACCGCGGACTACATCACGCGCACGCTCAACCGGATGTCGATCCTGGGGTCGGCGTTCCTGGGCGCGCTCGCCGCCGCGCCGCCGCTCGTCGAGCGCGCGACGGGGCTGTCCGCCTTTCGCGGGTTTGCGGGCACGAGTCTGCTGATTCTGGTCGGTGTCGCGACCGACACCGCGCGCAAGGTCAAGGCCGAGCAGGTGAGAAGGGGGGATGAGAGCGAGGGCGATGCGCGCGCGCGCGCTGTCGGCTCCATGCTCGCCCACCGCACCCCACCCTCTCTCTCTCTCTCCCTCCCAGGCCATGTCCAAGTACCAGGACGTGGACCGGCTGTACGACGACCTGGATGGGCTGTGAAAGGGGGGGGCGGGGGAAAGGTGGCGAGGGAGAGAGAGGGGCCGCGCGCGTGAATGCTCGACGCGCCCGACGCACGCCCGCGGACTCGTGTGACGCACTGGGTCGCGTGAGCGGGGTGGTGGGGCGCTTGGCGGGGTGGCACAGGGAGATACCCGCGGGCCGACGTGGATGACAAGGAGCCGCGAAGCGGCGCGGTCCTGCCGGCCGCACGCCGCCCGCCCAACAACCGCGCCCGCCCCCCCCGCGCCCCAAATGTCCTCCCACATCGTCAAGGCCCACCTAGCTGCCGACCCTCCGGCCGTCGCGCGCGTCATCCTGGCGCGCACGGGCGCCGACGCGCCCTCGGCGTCGGCCGATGCCGCGGCCAGCGTGAAGCTAGCCGCGCGCGCGGTGCACAAGTCGGGGCAGAAGCTGCTGCAGGCGTGCTTCTGCGACATTTACGAGACTCCGACAGCCAGGTGGGGGGCGGCGGCGGCGTGAAGGCGGGGAAGACGAAGGGGCGCGACGAGGGCGGGGCCGCCCGCGCCCCCGCCGCGCCACACACCTCCCCGAGAGCGTCGATCGACGTTACCCACATAATCACCCAGCAACAACAACGGCTGGCTGCGCCGCCGGCTCGCCGATGGTGAGCCGCTCGGCAGGCGGACGCAGGGGCGCCGCCAGGGCATCTCCGGCCGCGGCACCCCCCGCTATTGGCATGGGGTCGAACGCCCGATGCATGGACGGGCCGGATGGGGTGCCGACGGCCGCGCGCGGGCGGGAATGGGGGCGTACGGACAGGTCCGTACGCCCACCACCACCCCAGGCGCGCGCCCACACCCACCCACCTCCCCCCCACCCCCCCAGCCCTCGGCGTCGCGACCAAGGGCGGCAAAGTGGTGCGCGTGCCGGCCGGCCCCCGCCCGCCCCGCCCGCCGCGCGCGCCGCGCGCGGCGCCCGCGGCGACCGGGCTCGCGTTCGACCTCAGTCCCGGCGGCATCCGCAAGAGCCAGCGGTATGAGGAAGGAAAGAGGGTGTGGATGGGAGGGAGGGAGGGAGGAAGGGACGCGCTCGACACCCCCCTCCCTCCTTCCTCCCTAGCCCTCGCAAGCCACTGCGCGTCTTGGACTTTGAGGGCGACGCCACCACCCCCCGCGCCTCCCCGTCCCCCGCGCTGTCGGCGGCGTCGACGCAGCCGGCGTCGCCGTTTACACACGGCGAGATCGGCGCGCGCCGCAGCGGCGACCGCCTCGCGGGGCTCACGCCCCCGCCCTTTGTCCTGTGGGACTGTGGGGGCGCGGTGGAGGACGAGGGCAGCGATGACAGCATGGTGGTGGCGGTCGGGTGAGAAGAGAGAGAGAGGAGAAAGAGGGAGGGGGTCGCCGGCCGCGCCGCGCGCGCACCTCGTCCCACCCTTCCCCCCCCCAGCCTGCACAACGCCCCGTCCCAGCCCCAGCTGGTGTATGCCCCGCTCTCCTCGGGCGCGGCCGACGCGGCGGCGTCCCTGGTGTCGCCGTCTGCGGCCACGACGGGCGCCCCTCAAATCACCGGCGCCCTCCCTTTCCCCCCCGTCGCCACCTGGCCCGGCGCCTCGGGCGAGCCGCGCAACACGTCCTTGGAGTCGGTCACGTCCGCGGTCGACTTCCGCGCGTCGCTCGCGGCGGCCGGCGGCGGCTCGGGCGCACGCGCCGCGCGCGCGCGCGCGCCGTCGCCGCCCGCCCGCGCCACGCCCCCGCAGCCCGCCCCGGCCGCCGCCGACCCGGCCGCGCTCGCGTCCCGCCTGATGGAGCTCGAGGCGTGGATCGCGTCCGTCGAAGCGGCGGAGCTCGCGTATGCCGTGCGCGGCCCCGCGTACGACGCCACCCTGGCGGCCGCGGTCGCGCTCGACCTGCCGCCCCTGGGCGCGACGGTCGGGGGGATGGCGGACGGGGTCGAGGGCGCGGGTCTGCGCGACGCGCCGTGATTCGCCGCGGCCACCGTGGACGCCCTTCCGCGCCTGCCCGGGCGCCTCCAAGACACCTCGCACCCCCCCTTTCATCGTCCCGCCCCCAACCCCCCACAAACCCTCGCACCCCCCCTTTCATCGTCCCGCCCCCAACCCCCCACAAACCCTCGCCCCCGCCCTCCCCGACGGGCTGCGTCGGCCTCGCCGCCTCCCTATCAAGCTCCAGCCGCACCCCACCCCACCCCATCACGCGCTTCGAGCGCAATGGGCGGGGCGGGTGCGCCGGCGGCGGCGAGGCCGACCCACCGCGCCACAAAAGGTTTGTCCGTTTTTTCCGTTTTAGAGCCCCGCCGTCCCGCCGCGGCGCGCGCTCCTAGCGCGCCGCGCGCTCGAGTGTACACCACCACCCAACCCTTTTGCTTTGCCCTCGTCCCTAATAACGCGGGTGGGGCGGCGCGGCCGACGCGCCGCGCCCGCGCGGCCGGCCCCCGGGGCGCGATTCTCGAGCCCCGGGGAGGCCCCCCCGCAAGCGCGCGTGCAACCGTGTGTGTGCGCGCGCCGCAGAGTTGGGAGAGAGGGGGTGGGGTGGCGCGCTCGCGCCCTCGCCACACTCTCTCCCCTCTTCCTCCCCGCCCCGTCGCCCCATGACCGTGCCCCCTCCCCCCAACCTGGACGACGCCGACCCGTCCCGTGTCGAGTGCGGTGCGGAGACGGCGGGGTCGGAAAGCGGCGGTGGAGCGTCTTTGAGAAAAAAAACTGACGCCGCCGCCCCCGTCTCTCCAACCTTTAGCCAACTGCGGCGAGACGGCGGGCCTGCTGCGCTGCTCCCGGTGCCGGGGCGTCTGGTTTTGTGGGCGCGCGTGCCAAAAGGTGAAGAGGGGAGAGGAAAAAAACGGCCGGCCGCCGGCGGCGCGCTCCCTCGCACACGCTTGCCCCGCCCTCCCCCCTCATCAGTCATACTGGCCCTTCCACCGGGACGCCTGCCGCGCCAACGACTTTGCGGACGCGGTGGAGCGGGGCGAGCCGGGGTTTGCGGCCTGGCTGCGGCGGCACGGGCGGCAGGCGAGGCAGGGGGGGGGGCGGCAGGGCGGGGGCGGCGCGCGCGCACAAGGGCCGCCCTCACGCTGCACACCCCTCCCACCCCCTCCCCAGGCCGCCCTGCGCGACGATGAAATCGACAGGCTGGAGCGCGCGTCCTCGGCGGCGTGCGGGGAGACGCCGCGGTCGGCCGTGATGGCGTCGATGTTCGGCCGGGCGAGCCCTGGCCCCGCACCGCCGTCCTACACGCCTTCCGAAGTCGCCGCCGTGGCCGCGAGGGAAGCGGCGGAGCGGGACGCGGGCGCGCTGGTGACGGAGGAGGACCGGGCGTGGGCGGCGGCGGTCGCGCCTGCGGCCGCGCGCGCGGCGGGCGGCGCGCTCGCGCTTCCCCGCTGCGCCGCGCGCTGGTGGCAGACGCCCGTGTCGGCCACCGTCGCCCTGAGGCTGCCGCCGGGCGCGGGCAAGGTGGCCGTGCGCATCGAGCGGGGCAGCGTGCGGGTGGTCGCGGGCGCCACGATTCTTCTCGCCGGCGCGCCGCGCCGCGCGCTCGCGCCCGCGCTCTCCACGTGGACCCTCTCCGATGGCGTGCTGTCCCTCACCCTGGTCAAAGCCTCCCGCCGGGGGCGGTACGCGGACGGGGAGACGGCGGCCGACACGTGGTGGCGGGCGCTGCTGGCGGAGGGAGAGACGGACGAGGGGTGCGGCGCGCTCGGCGGCGCCGGTGCCGGCGCCCTCACTACCGCCTCCCTCCTGCCGCCCAACCCGCCCGTCGAGTACTACGCCCTGCCCGACGACGCGGGCGACGACTGCGTGCGCTGGCGCGGGCGGCGCGGGTGAGGGAGAGAGGGAGGAGGAAAGAAAAGTAAACACGGCGAAACCGCCCCGCCCGCCTGCCCTCCTTCTTTCACAGCAGCCGTGCAATGCGAATAAACAGAATCGCAAACACGGCCGCCACCGCGAGCGCGAGCACCCCCCCGCAGAGCGACCGGCACCCGCCCGACCGCGCCGCGACGCCGCGCAGCTGCCGCGCGGCCGCCGCCAGGCGCGCCCCGGTGCCCGCCACGTCGTCGTCCAGGTCGTCCAGCAGACGGGCCTGGAGGTCGAGCTCGTCCCCCACCGCGAGGGCGACATGTTTGGTGGTGCGCGCAGACCGCTCCAACGCTTCCAGCGCGTCGTCCTGTGCCGCCATCTCGTCGCGCTGGGAGGCGAGCAGGGACGCGGTCGTCAGGGGCGCGGTCGCGTCCGTCTCCCGGGGGCGGGAGGTGGTGGCAGGAGGCGCAGCACCCCCACCGCCGCCGCCGCTCGCGCCGCGGCGCAGCTGGGCCTGGAGCGCCTCCCTGCGGGCGCGCAGCGCGTCCAGGGCGTCCAGGCGCCGGTTGCGCTCGCCGTCGGTGCTGCGGAGAAGAAGGGGAGGACGCGTCGGCCGCGCGCGCCCGACCTCCGCCCTCCCTCCCTCCACCCCCCACCCTCGCGCGCACATGCCCGCCCCGCCTGCGGCATGCACCGCATCCCGCAGCGCGTCCAGGGATGCGCCCACGGACGACAGCCCGCGCCGCGCCGACGCGGTCAGGCGCGAGGCGGCGGGGCCGCCGCCGGGGTGGGCCGCGTTGCGTTCCTATGTGGTGGAGGGTGTGTTTCGTGTGGGCCCGGCGTCGCGGCGACCGGAAACGGCAGCGCGCCGCCCCCGCCCCGCGCGCCATCCCCCTCTCTTCCCGCACCTGGATGGCGGCCGCCACGTCCACGGCGGTGGCGACCGCGCGGTCGTAGTCGGCCTGCCAGGAAGAGGAGGAGGCGGTGCCGGCGCCTGGAGAGGGGGAAGGGTGGCGCGGGCCGCGTCAGCGCGAGGGGGCGCGCGGCCGGCCGACGCGCTCACACGACGCCACGCACGCACCTGACATGGCGGCCGGCGACGGGCGGGCCGGCGAGAGTATGGAGCCGCCGCGAATGCGCGGGCCAGCCCACTCTCCGCCTCCTCTCCGCAACCCTGGCGCTCCCCCGACCCTTACCCACCGCCCCGCGCCCCGCCCGCCTGACAATGGCGGCCATGGCCGGTCGCGGCCCCACCTCCCGCGCGGCCGCCGCGCAGGCGCCCGGCGGCGCGGGCCGCGTGTCGTCCTTGGACGGCGCGCCGCCCGCGGAAAACGATTGGAGCACCTATTTTTGCACCTACTCGTATCTGTATCATCAGGTGGGAGGGGAAGGGAGGGCGTGGGGAGGCGGCGGGAGCGCGGGCGGCGGCCGAACGCATGCGGCGCTGCGGTGGAGCGACTGGAGAGCGCCCGGCGGTCCGCTCGCCCCCCCAATCGAGTGGCACAAATGCGTGCACGCGCTCTAGGCGGCGGCTGGCCTCACCGAGGCAAGGCCGCCGCTGGTGCGGCCGCCGCCAGCGCCGCGCCACCGCCGCCGAGCCAAGTGCCCCTCTCACGCCTCCTCCCCTCCCTCCCTCTCTCCAGAAAGACATGCTGGAAGACCACGTGCGCACGGGCGCGTACCGGGACGCGATCGAAGGCAACCGGGCCGCGTTTGAGGGCAAGGTCGTGCTCGACGTCGGCGCCGGTTCTGGCATCCTTGCCATCTTCGCCGCGCGCGCCGGCGCGGCCAAGGTGTACGCTGTCGAAGCGACGCCCATGGCGGCGCTGGCGAGGAAGCTGGTCGAGGCCAACGGGCTCTCGGACACGATCGAGGTCATTCAAGGCACGATCGAGACGGTCGCCCTCCCCGAGAAGGTCGACATCATCGTGTCCGAGTGGATGGGGTACCTGCTGCTGCGCGAGTCGATGCTGGACTCCGTGCTCGTGGCGCGCGACAAATTTTTAAAACCGGGGGGCGCGCTCTACCCCTCGCACGCCCGGCTGCTGCTGGCCCCCGCCCGGTCCGCCCTGGGCGCATCTCGGTCGGCCGAGTTTCAGGCGTCGATGCAGGGGTGGGCGAGATTTGCGGGGGAGGCGGCGTCCCTGTACAACGTGGACGTCACCGCTCTCTCGGAAGCCTACCGCGCCGAGCAGCGCCTGTACTTTATGCAGACCGCCGCCTGGGCCGATGTGCACCCGGACGACATGTTGGGGGCGGCCGTGGCGGTCAAAGAGTACGACCTGCTCACCCTCACCTCGGAAGAACTCGCCGCCCCTCTCAACGCCAGCATGCGCCTCCCGCTCGCCGCCGACGGCCCCGTGGACGCTGTCGTCGGCTTCTTCGACGTCGAGTTCAACGGGTCGCCCGAGAACCCGGCGCCGGCGCCGGTTGTGCTCTCCACCGCGCCCGACGCCGCGGGCGCCACGCACTGGGGCCAGCAAGTCTTCCCCCTCGTCCCGCCCGTGCGCGCCGCCGCGGGCGACTCCCTCGTAGGGTCGATCGCGCTGCGGCGCCGCGCGGACAACCACCGCCTGATGGAGGTCGAGCTCAAGACGGGCGTCGACGGGCCGTCGCCGCACGCGGCGGCGGGGGGGGATGGGGCGCGGGTGGACGCGTTCCAGGTGGAGTGACGCGGGGAAGGCGACGAGTGGTGGGGCGGGAGGGGGGGTGCAACACGGCGTCGCCTCCTAGCCGTTGCTCACTCTCTCTCCCTCGACCGGGCGCGCGCCGCCCGCGCCTGCCCGCGCCGCACACCTTCCTCCTCGTCCCCCATGGCCGAGCTGCGCGAAATCGACGCGTCGTCGGTCGCGGCCGCGCGCGCGTCGCTCGCCGACCGCGCCGCCCCGATGCCGACCCGCTACCGCGCCCTGTTCCTGCTGCGCAATGCGGCAGGCGCGGACGCGGAAGCGGCGCTGGTGCAGGGTGGGCGCGGAATGGGGGGCCGGGGGGCTGGCCGCCGCGCGCCGGCCGCCCCGCCCGACGCCGCCCCCTCTTTCTCTCCCCAGCGATGGCCGACCCCGACTCGGCCTTGCTGCGCCACGACGCCGCCTTTTGCCTCGGCCAGCGCGGGTCCCAGTCCGCGCTCCCTGCGCTCGAGGCCGTACTCAGGCGCCCAGGCGAGCACCCCATGGTGCGCCACGAAGCCGCGGAAGCGGCGGGGGCGTTGGGCGGGGGGGGCGTGGCGCTTTTAAAGGAGTTTGCCTCGGACGCGTCGCGCGAAGTTGCCGAAACCTGCCGCCTCGCCCTCGCCCGCACGGCGTGGCTGGAGACCGGAGACGGTGACGGCGACGGTGGCGACCCCGCCGCCCCCGCGGGCGCCCACCCGCGCTTCCTCTCGGTCGACCCCGCGCCGCCCGCGCGCGCGGATACCCCCCTGGAGACACTCACCACGACCCTCCTCGACGACGCTGCCCCCATCTTCGACCGGTACCGCGCCCTGTTTTCGTTGCGCGACGACGGAGGGGAGGCTGCCGTCGCTGCGCTGTGTTCCGCGCTGCGCGCGGCGGGCCCGTCCACCTCCGCCCTCCTCAAGCACGAGGTGGCGTACGTCCTGGGCCAGCTCCAATCCCCTGCATCCCTCCCAGCCCTGCGGGACGCGCTGGCGAACGCCGGGGAGCACGGGATGGTGCGGCACGAGGCCGCGGAGGCGCTCGGCGCGCTCGGCGCCGCGGCTGCCGCCGCTCCGCTGGCCGCCGCGCTCGCGGACAGCGACCCAGTTGTCGCCCAAAGCGCGGCCGTGGCGTTGGACGTGCTGGCGAGCGAGGCGGGGGGGGAATTCGAATACGCGTCGGTCGTCGCCGCGGCGTGAGAAGAGGGGAGAGCAGGGGGTGCCGGCGGCCCCGATTCTTTTGTGCCGTGTTTTCGCGTGCGTTTGGCGGCCGCCGCCTCGTTCCACCTCGCCCGGGCGTGGTTTGGCGGGGAAAAAAAACGCGACACGCGCGCGCGCGCCGGTCCGCCCGCCCCTCTCCCCCCCCTTCACTTGCGCCCCTCTCGAGTCGCGCCACTCGTCGCCCTCGCGCGCCCCCCGCCCTCCATCCGCCGATGCCGGCATGACCCTGGCTCGCAGGCGAAGCCGGCCGCCGCCCCCCGGCGCGCGCCAAGCCCGCCTGCATGCGCGCGCGGTCGCGGTCGCGGCCGCCTCCCGCCCCCGCGTCCTCATCCTGCACACCGGCGGCACACTCGGCATGGCCGCCTCTGAATCCTTTGTCGCCGCGCCCGTCGGGCGGCACCCGGAGCTGGTGCCCGGGACGGGCGGCACGTATCCCCGCGTCGGCCCCGGCGGGCTCCAGCCCGGCGCCCTGCTGACCACGCTCCTCGCGCGCGTGCCCGAGATGCGGGATGTCGCAGTTGGAGGGCTCAAACTCGAAGTCCCGTTCAACCTGGACAGCTCGCGCGTGGGGCCGCCCGAGTGGGTCATCCTCGCACGTGCGCTTGACGCTGCGCGCGCCTCCCACGACGCCTTCCTAATCATCCACGGAACTGATACTTTAGCCTACACCGCGGCCGCGCTCTCCTATGCGTTGGCGGGGTTCGGCAAGCCCATCGTGTTGACCGGGAGCCAACTGCCCCTCGCCGCCGTGCGCTCCGACGCGCGTCCGAACCTGATCGACGCCCTGACGTGTGCGGTCGCCGGCTGTCCCGCGGCGGGCGGGAGGTTGAAAGAGGTCGCGGTCTGCTTTGGCGGCGTCTTGCTGCGCGGCAACCGCGCCCAAAAAGTGAATTCCTCGTCCTACGCCGCGTTTGGCTCCCCCAGCTTCGGTCCGTTGGCCAGGCTTGGTGTGGACGTCGACTGGAAGCACGCGCGGCTGCTGGAGCCCGTGGGGGACTACAGGCCGCGCTTTTCGTTCGACCCCGCAGTCGCCCACATTCCCGTCACCCCTGGCGCTGATCCCCGCATGCTCTACGGCGACATGGCCGCACGCGGTGTGCGCGGCGTTGTCGTGTCAGCGTACGGGGTAGGGAACATGCCAGACGCCGACCGGGACGGCTGGCTCGACTTCATCGGCGCCCTCACGTCCGCCGGCGTCCGCGTCCTCATCTCCTCCCAATGCGCCGCCGGCGACCTCCGCCCCGACCTCTACCGTTCCGGCGCCGGCGCGCTGGCCGCGGGCGCCGCGACGACGCCGGGGAGCCGCATGACGGCCGAGGCGGCCGTCGTCAAGATGATGTTTTGCCTGGCCACGCCCGGCGTCGCCCTTGGCGAGTCCCTGGCGGGCGAGCTGTGATTTCGCCTCGCGGAAAAACGCGACACGCGCGCGCGCCGGTCCGCCCGTCTCCCCCCCCTTCACTTGCGCGAGCTCCCGCGCCGCGCGAGCGCCCCAGCTCTCCCGTCCGCCAGCACGCACCCCCTGTAAATCTCGGCCAGGTTGTGCGCGGCGAGCGCCGCGGGGACGACGACCCAGACGCCGTTGATGCCCCAAAAGTAAAACCACCGGTACAGCGGCTCCGCGCGCGCGTGCGCGAAGCCGTCGTACGCGCACGTCGCAAAGTAGAGCGCGTCGCCGTAGAGCTGGCAGACGGCGGCGATCAGGGACGCGGGGTGGCGCCAGGGGCGGCGCACGAGAAAGGCGCCGGCGGCGAGCGCGCACAGGGGGCCGACTGCAAACGCGGTCACCGCCTCCATGCAGATCGTGAACGCGTCCCGGGTGGCGTACCGCGAGTCGGCCTTGGCGTACTCTTTCCCTGAAGAGGGGAGGAGGGGTGAGGAAGGTGGTGGGCGAAGAGATGAAAGCGGGGACCGCCGCACCCCCCCCCCATTCCCGCCAATCTCTCACAAATCTCGGCCAGGAAGTTGCCGGACGTGTCGGTGTAGTAGTCGGGAGTGGTCACGACGTAGCCTTCCACGACGATATGGATCGCGGCCGTCGCCGCGAGCCAGGTCACGATGGCAGCCTCCCGGGCGGCCAGGCCGCGGCCGGCTGAGGGGGTGGGGTGGGGGTGGGGGGTCGGCGGGCGGCGGGGTCGGGCGCCGCGCGCGCCCGCCGGCCCGGTCGCCCGCATGCGGCGCCCGATTGGCGCCCAAACGCGGCCTATCGACCCCCTCCGCCCCAATCAAATCAACTCACTCGCATAGCGCCACGTCCCCACGCAGAGGAGAGCGGTGGCGCCAAAGAAGCCAGCCAGCACGGTCGTGAAAGGGAGCGTCGGCGGAACGTAGCCCGGCAGGGGCGCCGCCGCCGGCGCGTACGGGTGCTTGGCGGCGGCCCGGAAGAAGGACGCCATAGAGGAGAGGGAGGAGGGTGGAGGAGGGGAGGCAAGAGAGTTCTCACGCGAGAGGGGCGCCGCAAACGCTGCCACCGCCGGCGGCGCGCCGCCTCCCGCCCACCGCGAGACGGCTGCAAGTGCTACAGGCCCCACCACCCCCAAAAAACAGCGAAAACGCCCCTTCCTCTCTTCACGGCTCGACGCCCTCCACCCGCAACACGCGCAGCGCCGTCAACGGTTGCCGGTGCCCCGTCAGCCGCCGGCTGTTTTTGCGGCGTCGCTTGTGAAAGTGGAGCGCTTTGGCGTCGTCGAAAAATTCTTCCACCGCGGCGAGCACAGCGGCTGGCGCGGGGAGGTGCGGGCGCCCGATTTTCGTTTCCGTCGCCGACCCGAGCGCCAGCACGCGCTCCAGGCGCACCACGTCGCGCACCGCGGTGCCGGGCAGGGGGTCGGTGTAGACCACGTCGTCGGGCGAGACCTTGACTTGCGTCCCGCCCAATTCGACTATCGCGTACACGGGCGCCCGCACGGGCACCGTGCGCTCGGTCAGCGCGCCCACGATCGTGAATTTGGGGGGCGGGCCGGCGCGCGGGGCGCTGCCGGCGGCGGCCGGCGGCGGCGCGCCGCCGCCCGCGTCGGCGGCGGCCGCCGCTCCCCGGCGACCGGCGCCCGGGGCGGCACGGGCCAGGAGCAGGGCCGCGGCTCGCCGCATTAGGGAGAAGAAGGGCGGATGGAAGAGTGTCGGCGACCGCGGCCGGCAGCGCCACACACTCCCGCGCACCGCTGCCCGCTCTTCCTGGCCCGCGCGCGCCGGTCGGCCGCGTCCCACATGTGCGCGGCGCGGCTCGGATCGCGCAGTGAGGGGCGCGCCGGCTCGGAGGCGCGCGCCGCGATCGACGCCCTCCCCTCCTCTCTCCCCAGGGCCGACGTCGACGACGACGCGCCGCCCGGCATGGAGCCTGGCCCGGCGCCGGCGCTGCCCGGGCCGCCGCCGCCCGCGGCCGGCGGCGAGCCGCCGCCGCCCGGCGGCGACGCCGCGCCGACGCCGGCCGGCCCGCCGCCCGGCTGGGCGCCGCCCCCGTCCATGGCACCCGGCGGGTGGCGCCCGCCCTACCCCGGCGCGCCGTTTCCCGGGTTCGCCGCGGTCGCGCTGCAGGCACCCCCCCCTGCCGCCGGCCCGCCGCCCGTCGGCCAGGAGGGCTCGCTCGGCTATACGACCGGCCTGTCGTTGCGCGGCCTGGCCGCGTTCAAGGCGCGCGACCCGCTCCCCTTTCTCGCGCCGCCGCGCAAGCGGCCGGCGCGCGTCGCGTGGACCGGGATTGCGCCCTGTGTGTCTGAATTCGCGGAAAATGATGCCGACGTCGTTGTCGACGCGGGCGAGGGGGGGCGGGAGCGGCTGACGCGCAACAAGGAGTACCCCCTCCAAGTGCGCCTCGCCGCGCCGCTCCCCCTGGAGCGCGCGCGCGACGTGGCCCGCGCCAGGGTGGACGCCGCCGACGCCGCGCGCGCGGCGGGCGTGGCGGCGTACGCACCCGGGGATGGCAAGGGCGCGACGGGCGACCCGTACAAGACGCTGTTCGTCGGCCGCCTCCCCTACGGCGCCACGGAGCGCGCCCTGCGCCGCGAGTTTGAAGAGTTTGGGCCCATCGCGCGCGTCGTGTTGGTCACGGCGCCGGCCAAGGAGGGGAAGAAGGAGGGCGAGGGCGAGGGCGGAGCGCGCGCCGACGGCGACGCCGACGCCGACGCCGCCCTCGCCCCGTCCCGCGTCCCGCGCGGCTACGCCTTCATCGAGTACGAGCACGCGGCCGACATGAAAGCCGCGTACAAGCACGGCGACGGGCGGCGCGTCGGCGGGCGGGCGGCCGTGGTGGACGTCGAGCGCGGCCGCGCGGTCGCCGGCTGGCGCCCCGCCCGCCTGGGCGGGGGCAAAGGCGGTGAATCGCGGGCGCCACGGGAGCCGCGCAACGCGAAGAAGCGGGAAAAGGCGGGGCTGCCGGCGCTGCCAAAGGGGTTCAGCGGGGGTTTGGGCGGGCCGCCCCGATTCGGGGGGGCGCCACAGCCGCCGTTCGGCGGCCCGCCGCCGCCCTTTGCGGGCCCGCCCGCGCACTATGGCGGCCCGCCGCCGTCGTATGGCGGGCCGCCGCCGCCGTGGGGCGGCCCGCCGCCGCACGGCGGCGACCGCCCGTTCGACCGCGGCGGCCGCGCCCCCCCCCCCCCGGGCTGGCGCGGCCGCTCCCCCCCGCGCGGCTCCTGGCGCCGCTCCCGGACCCGGTCGCGCTCGCCGCGCCGCCGGTCGCGGTCGCGGGGCGGCCGGGCGGGGGGGCGCGCCCGCGCGCCGGGGGGGGGCGCGGGGGCCGGCGGGGGGGGGGGGGGGTCGTGGCGTCTCGGGTCGGGGCCAGGGTGTCTCCTCCCGTCCCCCCTCACCAGCACGACCCCTTCCA
>Ga0315273_10000552_pt1 | contig 40210 bp, 32 predicted proteins | sample YL17G02_0_MG_FD_205753 | JGI IMG/M metagenome (GOLD analysis project Ga0315273, IMG submission 205753) | Sediment microbial communities from Yellowstone Lake, YNP, Wyoming, USA - YL17G02_0 | ecosystem: Environmental > Aquatic > Freshwater > Lake > Sediment | place: USA: Wyoming | collected...
TGGCAACCCCGGAGGGGTTGAATAATAACCCACTATACCAGTCTAATATTCAGCCCCTTCAGGGCTGTGACATTCAGTTTAGAGATGACCGTGGGTTTAAACCCACGGTTATTCAGATTGTGCCACTTCGTGGCACGGCATTTTGAAAACAAACGCATCAGTAGTAATGGGGGATATGAAGTTGAATTACCTTTTCTGTACAAAGAAAAAAACCTTTGATGGTGGTGATAAGATAAACACGATAACCGGCAATTTATATCAATTGTGATGAACCTGCTGCGCAGACAATTTTTGAGAATATTTCATCTGAAAGATGGAAACAGGTAATTGGCAACAATAAAATAATTGTGATTGATGAAGCACAACGTATCAGAGATATTGGGATAAAATTAAAACTGACAATCGATCAGATCGAGGGTATTCAGTTGATCGTCACAGGTTCTTCATCACTCGATCTTGCTAATATTATAAACGAACCATTAACAGGGCGCAAATGGGAATACTACCTGTATCCTATAAGCTGGGGAGAGTTGAAAGGATATACCGATTACCTGGGAAGATCCCAGCAATTGAGTACACGGCTGGTTTTTGGAATGTATCCCGAAGTTATAATGAATCCTGGTAAGGAAACAGATCTGCTTAACAACCTTGCTGGTAGTTATTTGTACAAAGATATCCTCTCTTTCGGAGGAATCAGAAAACCAGAAATTATTCATTCCCTGTTACGGGCACTGGCTTTACAGATTGGAAACGAAGTGTCATATAATGAACTTTCCGGCTTGCTGGGGATAGATAAAAATACTGTCATGAATTATATATCACTGCTCGAGAAAGCATTTATCATTTTCCGTCTGGAACCTTTAAGCAGGAACCTGAGAAATGAGATTTCATCAAGCCGTAAAATCTACTTCTGGGATAATGGCATTCGTAACTCGCTGATAGCTAATTTTAACCTTTTATATCTCAGAACTGATACAGGGGCCCTTTGGGAGAATTTTCTTATGAGTGAAAGGCTCAAAATGAACCATTACAACAAACGCATTGTAAATACTTATTTCTGGCGTACGAGAGATAAAAAGAAAATTGATCTGATTGAAGAATCAGGCGGTAAGTTTGATGCTTTTGAGTTCAAATGGTCGGAAAAGAAAGTCAAAAAACTACCAACTCTATTTTTAAACTCATACCCAACAGGAGAAAACCTTACTATCACATGCGAAAATTTTGAAGATTTTGTGTGACTTTTTGTCCCGGTCTCAACGCCTGGCATCAAACTTTTCTATTAGAATTACCTGCCGTTTAACTGTTGCTGTAATGTTAACATTGGTTTTTGATTGAGTTTAGCCAGACCTGTTTCAGGCCGGTCAAGCGCGAAAATCAGAAACATTACCATGGCAAAGACAACTGCGAGTAACAGGTTGATCCTGAAACTCCCTTTTCCTGAAATCCCGAACTGATAACCAAGAACAAGCATGGATAAGAATGTGATAATAAATAATACCCCAAGTATCGCAGGAGGAATACGATACTCTAGTGTCATTGTTATTCGCTGATTATAATTATCAACAAGGTCATTTACTGATGAAGTGTAGAGTGAGTACATTTCTGAACTCCTGTCACGCTCTGCCAGTATTTCAACTGATTCCCAGAACTTGTCGAGTATCTGCTGGGAACGGGACATCACTGAACTGAGCTTTGAAAGATCGTTGGCAAGGTCAACACGAAGATCAACATATTCCAAAAGCAGTTTTTTGGTCTCGGAGCGGAATGGTTCCGGTACTACTCCTGCCCTCAGCCAGGTAGTTCGTATATTTGTAACTTCTTCCAGCAGCAATTCTTTGCGTGCTTCATAGCGACCGGCAGCGATCTGAAATGTGAAAGCCAGCATAAAAGCCAAAAGACCTAATGCCGCGCCAACAACCGAGCCAACCGAAGCATTCTGCAAATTTGCCGATTTCTTACTACGCCAGATACCATAGCGCTGACCGATGAGTATTGGAATCAATACAACAAGAAGTGGTATCAAAAACATTCCGGTTACTTCAGAAAAATATTTCATATTCATATTGGTCTATTTTTAAGTTGCTGTAGAGTGATCAGTTCTGCCCATCGGAATGAGTTCAATTTCCGGATTCTGACAGAAGATATACAAATTTATCTTTTTTAATTCAAAGTTTGAGTCTGCTCCGAAAAGTATTTTTTTATATTTATCCCTGGTCTTTCTCAGAGATTCTCCTTTAAGTTCTATTCTGTTCGCATCATGTGCTATTCTGGCAAGGAGGTAAAATATGCCTTAAAACCCTGCGTAATTCCTTAGAAGAAAATATCTTTGTATTTATGAACCGAGCAAAGCGAGTTCGGCGAAACCAAATCCGAAATCCGCAACCGAGTCGAAGGTGAGCTCGGCGAAGCCAATCGTCAATCCGAAATCCAAATAGATCATTATAGCGACATAATAGGTTTAACTTAATACAAGCAATCATGGGAAAACAAATTACTAAAAACTGGTATATGTTTCTGATCAAGGGAATTATTATGGTTTTATTGTCACTATTTGTATTAATAAATCCGGAAGATACATTAAAGACAGTTGCATTTTACCTGGGAATCGGATTTTTCATTACCGGTATTATTCTTATTATCCGGGGTATTTCTTTAAAAAAGGCTGAAGAGAGCTGGAATTGGAATATCATTGAGGGTATTGCTGATCTGATTCTTGGTTTTTTGCTTATTGTAGCACCGGTAGCAATGGCTGCATTAATACCCATTATGATAGGGATCTGGGCAGTCTTTTATAGTATTTTGATAATTATTGATTCTTTTAAAGGTGCAGGTAACGGACCATTGAAACTGGCTTCAGGAATCATAATCTTTCTGCTGGCATATTTGCTTATATTCAACCCATTATTATTCGGCCTGACAATAGTAATTTGGCTGGGTATATTGCTCCTGGTAGCGGGTATCTTCAACATTATATTGGCAATTAAGTTGAAACAACTGATTATAAAGAATGTTTAACAAATGGATATTTGCCTGATATTGAGAAGGTTCGGCCTCTTAAAACCATCTCTGCCCAACTATTTTCGCCCGTATGAACCCCATTCCGACCGGTCTGTAGGGCTGGTCAAAAGTCAGCAAAGGAACCTGGAACTTTGAACTGGGAACCTGAAGTATCGCTTTATTTTACAAGCAAATTATTTTTCCTGATATCGCTAACAACTATTTTAGAAAATGTGTTAATCAGACTTGTTGTAGGTTGTTTCGTAAAACTCCTGGATTGACCATACCATATCAATGCCGGAGTTGCAACTTCATATAAATTACTTTCAATTATTATTTGAACATCAGTAACTGTTGTCCCCATTGTTGGCGGTGCCTCTATTATCTGGTAAGAACCATAATAATTATAATAGTTATTATACCCACCATAAAAACCGTTATAAGGGCTATATGGAGTCGTGTAACCTCCGGTAGGAACGACAATATCCGTTACCTGAACTGCTCCCGGAATGAAACGCTCATTCTCAGTTACGCTTATTACAGCATTTGTCAAAAGCATATCAACATTATTTGTTCGCAGAATATTAACCAATTCTGCAGAATCATGTTTTAAAACTCCAGGCTGGATAAGGTCTGACGCAGGAATAGCTTTGAATCCGCCCTTTTTCAATCTGGCAACGATATTATTTTCAACATCCTGGCGGGTCGTTGAATTTGCTTTTCCTAATACCATTACCATTATCAATGGCGCACTCTTTACTTTTGCCTGTTTGTTTGTCCATGACGAGGTAAGCCTGATTGGAGACGAACAGGAAATAATAATAAATAAAACTATTGAAAATAAGGCTGCAAGTTGTAATTTTTGACTGAACACTGTCTTCATAAAGTATTTAAATTAAAGAATTGATTGCAAATATAATAACTAATTAAGAACATGAGCAAAATTATTGTTTTTGTACGGAAGTAAATCTCCCGACTTCGGACAGTCCATAAGGATTTATTGGGCTAAAGCCAACGGTAAATGAGATCGCAATATTTAATAGTCTTTTTAAATTGATTATCTTTACAAAAACAATTAAAATTTACCATAATTGAAAAAAAATTATGAAAACAAAAATCTCACTATTTCTGGTTCTCATGTCATTTTTTATGACATCAGCATTTCCCCAGGAGAAATCTAAAAAAGAGTTAAAAGAGGAACAAAGTCTCGAAAAACAAAAACAGACAGAAACTCTGGTAAATTCAAAGGAATTTATCTTTGTAGCAAGATATGCATTGCCTCAGGGAGCCAGCCAGGTTGATCTGACATCAAACCCGAACTATGTAAAATTTCAAACTGAACTGATCGATAGTTATATGCCTTATTTCGGTAAAGCATATTCAGGCATTGGATATGGAGGTGATACAGGATTAAAATTCAAAGGGAAACCCGAAAAATTCACTGTAGAAAAAAAGAAAAAGAACTACCAGATCGATACAAATGTAAAAGCTGAGTCCGACAATTTCCGACTTTCGTTATCAGTGACTTTTGAGGGGAGTGCATCGCTTTCAATAATAAGTAACAACCGTAGTACTATCTCGTACCAGGGGGAAATTTTTCCTGCTCAGGTGATAGAGAAAAGCAAATAACATTATAATACATGAAACTCTGAATAAAAATGAGACCTCTGAAATATGAATCATCCCGAGCTTTTGTGATTTTTCTGCTCTGCATAATCCTTTTTCCCCCCCAAAGATCCAACGGCCAGACAACCAATGACGTAGATCCCGAATTAGCAGGAGTAGATAAGATCCTTGCACCGGTAAAAATTGATGGCAGGAACCTGTTTTTTGTCCGGGGAATATCCTCTTTCCCTGCCGAACAAAGGGCTGCAACAATTAGTAAGAGGATTAAAAAAGCTGCAGCAGACAAAACTATTGTACCCGATTCTGTAAAAATTATTAATGGCCCGGGTCACCTAATGATTTATGCCGGGAAAGAATTCATAGTGAATATATATGATGCTGATGCGGAGATAGAGCAGGTAAGTAAGGCAGCACTTGCTGATCTGATACATCTAAGGATCGGCGAAGCTATAAAATTGTACAGGGATCAACGCACCCGGCCAACTCTGATTAAAAATTCGATCCATGCCATTGGTGCCGCTATTCTATATGTCACTTTGCTATTTGGTAGTTTTTGGCTGTTAAGGAAAATAAAAACCTGGCTGCAGAGAAGGATAAAATCGAGAGCAGATTCCTTAGAGAATAAATCATATAAACTTATCAGTTCAATCCAGATCTGGTCAGTTTATAACAGCATCTTCAGGATATTGAAACTTCTGGCAGTTCTGATTCTAACAATTATTTCCCTGGAATACATTTTGGGCTTGTTTCCCTGGACTAACAATATTGCTTTGTCGGCCTTAAATCTTGTAGTGGATCCTCTTAAGACTATTGGTTTAGGAATTATCGGTTACATTCCAAGCATGTTCTTTTTGCTGGTTCTATTTCTGGTAACAAGATATCTGCTGAAACTGATAAAACTTTTCTTTAACGGAGTTGATCGTGGGGCTATAGAGATCCTGAATTTCCCGCCCGAGTGGGCCCTGCCCTCATTCAGGATCTTAAAATTAGCTATTATCGCTTTTGCCGTTATTATTGCCTACCCGTATATACCCGGATCATCTTCAGCTGCTTTTAAGGGTGTTTCGGTATTTATGGGATTGCTGATCTCCCTCGGATCATCATCCGTGATAGGTCATTTAATCGCTGGCTATGTGATGGTTTACCGGAGATCATTTAAAAAAGGGGACTTTATTAAGGTGAATGATATTGTGGGTTTCGTTCAGGAGCAGAAACTTATGGTTACCCTTCTGAGATCGTATACAAATGAGGAGATAATAATCCCGAATTTAGTTCTGCAGAACAGCAATATTATCAATCATACTTCAAACTCAAAAGAGAAGGGACTGATACTTCATACCACAGTTGGAATTGGGTATGAAACACCATGGCGGCAGGTGGATTCCATGCTTAAACTGGCTGCCGACCGTACAGAAGGACTTCTTAAACAACCTCCCCCATTTGTTCTGCAAACACTTCTGGGAGATTTTGCAATCAACTATGATATCAATGTATACTGCGATGATGTTGCTAATATATACAAATATTATACAGCTCTGCATCAGAATATTCTGGATGTCTTCAACGAGAATAATGTTCAGATAATGACTCCGGCCTACATGGGAGATCCAACAGAACCAAAAGTTGTACCTAAAGATAAATGGGATTTGCCACTCGCTGAAAAGGGTAAGAACTGATAATGAACGGTTAATCCTTAAGATCAGGGCACAAAGGAGGTGAGTTCATTACTGCGTCGCCACACGCAATAACTCTTTTCCTACCTGGTTTTCAGGGTATTTTTCAACCAGCAGCCTGGCATATCCTGCCGCTTTTTCGTTCTGCTTATGTTCCAGGTAAAAAGTGCATGTTGCATAAAGGAAGTCGTAGTTATCAGGTTCCTTTTTCAAAGCCCTTAATAAATATTCCTCTGCAGTGCTCACATCGCCCTGGGAATTTTCGAAAAGCCCAAGGTTATAAAGTATTCTTGGTTGTTCAGGCATCAGTTCAACTGATTTAAGGAAGAATTTCCTACTTTCAGGAATGTTACCCTTCTCAGCCAGCAACAGTGCAAGAGAATAGTTTACATCATAAATCATAGGATTTTCGATCAGCACCTCTCTTAAAAGCCTTTCTGCTTCCTCGTTTTTGCCCTGCTGATTGTAAACTGTTGCAAGGTTTACTTTAGCCATATAAAACAAATTATCAATCTTGAGAGCGGCCCTGTATGATTCTGCTGCCTTTTCAAGATCTCCTGCATTGGCGTACATTATTCCAATGTTATACCTTCCTCCGGGGAAGTCGGATACATAAAGATTTACGTTCCTGTACTCTTCGAGGGCTGCTTTCCTGGCTTTTTTTACCGGGTCGCTTAACTGGGTTTCAGGTACTTCAGACAGCCTTATTGCTGCTTCAACGCGAATTCCCCTTACAGGATCATTCAGAAGAGGAGTAATTATCTTTTCAAAGGATTTTACATCTTCCGGACGATAACTGTTTATGGCTGAATGGCGTACTAACGAAGCAGGGTCGCTGAGAGCCTTCTCAATTGCCTTCCTGCTTAAACTATCATCAAAGTTGTCCAGCAATGATACGGCAGTAGCTCTTACCATGAGAGGCAAAAGTTCATTGTCCGCATACAACACAAGGTTCGGAATTGCTTTTGATTCTCTGTTGGCAGCAGCAGTAAAAGTCTCCCCATAATGAGGACGTTTTCTGGTTCCGTACCACTTTTCAATAAAACTCTGTGACCATGCGAATGTTTTATCCTGATGACAATCATTACAGGCATTCGGTGTTTTGATACTGACTGTTAAATCAGGTCTTGGATTCCTGAAACTGTGATCGCGCCGGTAATCATTTCCCATATAGAATTTTCCCACCATGTGGCAATTCACACACTGAGATCCTGTCCCTTGTATATAATCGGGTTTTCCACTGTTAATAAGTGGTTTGGCGATTTCTGCCTCCATTTTATGAAAATGATGGGAGGGAGTATCATAAATATCCGGACGATGGCATTTAAGACATAACTGATTGTCAGGTTTAAGGGTCTTGACCGAATGAGAATCGTGACAATCACTGCATTTTATACCTTTTTCGAACATTTTGCTCTGTGTGAAGGATGCATACTCATAATCTTCATCCAGAATCTGGCCATCAGCATGATAGATAGGCTGTGTTATAAGCTGAGGAATCATGTAATTCAACAGATCTTCATTGTTATTATCATAATCGCCCATGATTGCACGCCTGGAATGGCAACGGGCACAGACATTTAAAAGCTCCTTGTTATCGAGGTTGCGTGTTAGTACAACCAGACCTGTATTCACATCAGCAGGTCTTGATCCTTCTGGCAGATTTGCCCATTCAATATGGTCAGAAGCCGGCCCATGACAGGCTTCGCAGCTTACATCTATTTCCGACCAGGTCGTTCTGAATGTATCTGATGCAGGATCGTAGTTCTTTTGAAGATTTGTTGAATGACAATCGGCGCACATCCCGTTCCAGTTCTGTGCCTGGTTTGTCCAGTAAAGCCAGTTATCAGATTTGATATTCTGACCTTTATAAACAGTATCACCAAGATGGAACCACCTTTTCTTTTCTGTATCCCATGCAATAGGCAGACACTGAAGCTTTCCTCCTTCAAAGGGGACAAGGTATTGCTGCAATGGAGTAAAACCGAATGTATATGTGACCTGAAAATCTGCAAACGTACCTCCTGGCCCCTGGGTGTTGATATAGAATTTACCGTCTTTGGTGAACATTCGGTGAGTAAGTCCATTATGCTTATACTCATAATTATTGAAATTGCCAAGTACAGTTTTTACGGAGGCTGTATCCATTGCCAGATCATGATGCGAGCCAACCCATAAATCATCCTCTTTCTTATGGCATTCAATACAAGAGGCACGGCCTGTAAAAAAAGGTCCGGCCTGAACAGCCGGCTTACTTCTTTCAATGAAAATACGCGTAACATATGCCGGAAATGCCAGCACTATAACAAGTGTGGCAATAAATCCTATTTTCTTCCAATATTTCATACCCCGATCAGATGGCATAGGTTACCTGGTTTTTTTCGAATTTTTTTCGCTTCTTCTTCTGACTCAAATCAATCTTTATTTTTCCGGCTTCTATAATAACAGGGAAATAGTCAAGTGGTCGTGGTGCAGGAGAATTAATTACATTTCCAAGCTTGTCGAATGCAGATGAATGGCACGGACATATAAACTGGCCTTTGACCTGATCCCAGATAACAGAGCAGCCAAGATGTGAACATGTCAGTGAGAGGGCAAGGAAAGCACCATCGGTTGACCTGACAAGGAAGAACTTATTAACTCTGTCAGGTGTTACCGAATTTTTTGGAAAATCTTCAACACTTCCTGCCACCTTTATGGATGAAGCACTGTTCTTAAGCTCCTTTTTGCCCGGACGTAACATACTTACCGTAAAAAAAGCGAACTCCGCTAAGGCCACTAATCCAAGCAGTTTCCATATCTTGAAAAGGAACTCCCTTCTTCCGGTCGGTTCACTCTTTTTTGTATCAGCCGGTTTATTTCTTTTTTGATTCATTCTAATTTATATAATTATAACAGCCATGGCCATATAAGGTCCATTCCCTTTCCTCTGAACAGAATTCCTGTAATTGATAAAACAGTATAGGAAATAACCATTATTATAACAATTGATTGTATATATTCCGAACGATTCAATGAAAACTTATCTTGTAAATATTTCATAAAGTAGTATATCGTACCAATGACTATTAAAAATGGAATAAGGCCGGTTGTAATCAGTCCTGTCACAGACGGGAGTAGTGCCTCCGGATCAGGCAAATACTCGCTGAAAAGTATGAATAAGATCGTGAAAACAAATCCTGCAATTGAAGCATAGATACATGCTCTTTTTCCTTTCTCAGACAGAAACCAGATACCCTGATTGGTGTCAGTCAGCTTAATATACGGAAGCCAGCAACCTGCAAGTAAGATTGTTATAGGAAAAACTACAACTGTAAATAACGGATGAAAATGCATAAGTAACTCCTGTAATCCCATGAAATACCACGGTGCTTTGGCCGGATTAGGACTAAATGAAGGATTGGCCCTTTCTCGAAGAGGAGCATCGAACAGAATACTAAATACGAGAATGAATGCAACAAGGACCAGTGCTACAACTAACTCACGTGCAACAAGGTTAGGCTGGGTATCAACCATCGGAGTTTCTTTTTCTGTTTCAGGTAAAATGACCCCACCGGCCCTGCGTATTCGCCAAAAATGGTAACTCATTAACACAATCATTAACAAAGGGATAATGCCTGTGTGAAGGTTGAAGAAGTTAGTTAGTGTGGCACTGGCAACTTCATTACCTCCAAGGAGAGCTTCTTTAGCACCACTTCCGATAAGAGGGATATATTGCAATAAGCTTGTGGCAACTGTGACTGCCCAATATGAGAGCTGATCCCAGGGCAGGAGGTACCCAGTGAAATTTGAGAGGAAAACAAGTATTAATAACACTATTCCAAAGATCCAGGTTGCATGTCTGGGCTTGCGGTAAGCACCTGTAAACAGGACCCTTAACATGTGGAGGAAAGTTATCCAGAGCAAAAGTACAGCGCTCCAGTGATGAATATTATGAGCCAGCTTTCCAAATAACAGGCTGTTATTGATATTAATTATTGAGTCGTACGCGCCTTCGGGAGTAGGAACATAATGAAATTTAAGCAGCAGTCCGGTGAATACCTGTATAACAACGCAGAGAGCGGCCATTCCGCCCAGTCCAAATGTCAATGTAAAATTCAGCGTGTATGGCTTTATTTTTCGCGGATGAAGGTGTAGAATTAAGTTATACCAGGGTTTATTTTGTTTTGTATTATCAGATTTGCTATTCATTAATAATCTTTATGTGGCAGGCAAAATTAATATTAATTGACTACTGACTTTGGTCTTCCGACAAATTCCTTACTTTTCTTCTCCGGAATTTCCTTCTTCTTTCCACTCCATTTTATGAGAAAATATGCAAAAGAAAATGCAAGGATCAGGGCTTGGCTAGCAAGAGTTTCAAGAGTTGATGCATGCTCAATCTCCATGGAGAGAACTCTACGGGAAACAGCAATTAAGCTTACAATGAAAATGATTTTTATTTTCTCTTCATGGTCACCTTTGAAGTCGCGTATAGTCTCCTTAATTTCAAGCGAAAGAAGTACATTGAAAAGCAGAATGACAATATTGGCAGCAGATTGCGGAACATAATTAAGACCTGACTCAGGTATTTTGTATATAAAAAACTTTGCCAGTTCCCAAATTAATTCAATGGTCTGAAAAACAATAATAACCATTATTACTCCGAGAAGGCAATAATTAATTATTTTCTCGAACTTATGTCTGAATTCTTCCATAATTATTTTTTCTGAGTCAGAAAAGTTAAGATCTGTTCTCTTGTTTGCATCTGATTACAAAGGTATAAAAATGAGGCAAATTATACTTGTTTATATATTTAATACGGACGCGAGGTCTTGCCCCTGTGGTGCTGTCTGGTTGTTATTCTTCAAATTTCAAATTCTTATAATAGTTGAGTTTATCCCCTTCTGTTATCTCTCTCAAAACTTTACAGGGATTTCCTTTAGCTATAACATTACCCGGAATATCTTTTGTAATAATACTGCCTGAACCGATCACTGAATTGTCACCAATGGTAATTCCCGGGTTAATAACGACATTGCCTCCTATCCAAACATTATGTCCTATATTTATCGGAAACGCATACTCATATTCCTGGTTTCTTCTCTCATGATGCAACGGATGTCCTGCTGCAAAGATACTTACATTCGGTCCAATCAATACATTATCACCAATTATAACTTTTGCGCAATCTAAGATGATAAGATTGTAATTAGCATAAAATTTTTCTCCAATCTGAATATTATAACCATAGTCACACCGGAATGGCGGTTCTACATAGAAATTGTTTTTTGTTTTGCCAAGTAACTTTTTAAGCACCTCATTTCGTTTCTCAAGCTCATCAGGTCGCAAAGAGTTAAAATCAAAAACCAGTTCTTTAGCATATTGTCTTTCGTTAATTAACTCTTGGTCAGAAGCTTTGTACGGTTTCCCTGAAATCATTTTTTCTTTTTCACTTTTCATTATTCTTGTTTCATTTTGGTGCACTGTGTCTTAGTCTCGTTCTGGAATTTGTTTACACTTCCAGGTAACATTTTTTGTTTAAAGTTAAATTATTTTGCTTTGGAGTTGTAATGGTGCTAAAAGTTTGATAACTTGCTTAAAATTCGCTCGCATTTTGGTTGGGATCGATTACAAAGTTTCCAGGATAGCCGACTCCAAGATACCAAGACACCAAGACTCCAAGACACCAAGACACCAAGACACCAAGACTCCAGGACACTTGCTAAAACTATATAATTATCATGATGATTTAACCGGATTATATTTTTAGAAAATTTTAGTAGAAAATTTACTATATCTCGTCACTTGAAACTAATAAGCTATGAGACCCACATGATTGATCCAAATCACAAACTCAAATGAATCTCTTTATCAACTGAGCTCGTAAACTCGGTTCCCCGCTGATTGCCGGGGGTTAGCGAGCATAAAAAATAAAATTCCTATTTGGAGATCGAAGATTAGCTGCGCTGCGCTCCACTTCGTTCCGGTTCCTCGCAGCTGGCTGCGAGGAGCTTCAATTTGGGTTTTGCAAAAGTATTTTTCAGAACACTTACTCAACCATTTCCAGTAGATTTCTAAAAATCTCTGCTTCATTGACACCATGGACTCACCCCCCATGCCCAATAGCCGTCAACCTAAAAATTGTAACGCGTTGATAATGTGCATAAAACGTGATTTTGTTCACGTTATAGACACTAAATATGTGAAAATATGAAGATAAAACGGGAAATTCAATCAAATATTCTTGAATGGAAGGTCGTTCCAATCGCAAACCATTGATGCTGCAGAGTGCCAGACAGGTTGGCAAAACCTGGCTTTAAAGAATTTTGGAAACGAAGAATACCAAAACGTTGCCTATTTCAATTTTGATGAGCAGCCTGAACTTAAACAGTTCTTTTCATCTTCAAAAGATGTTAAGCGGATTGTTCAAAACCTGGGATTAGTGTATGGGAAAGCCATTCAGCCATAAACAGCTATCGACCGGAAGATGTAAAATCCTTTGAAAAGATAATTACTCCTCTTCTGAATGATCCCGTAAGGGGAATTCGCGTTGAAGCAGCAATAAGGCTGTCTGAAGTACCTGAAACCCAGCGATATTCTGGACGACCCGGTGCCGTGCTTTCGAGCTGACGGAATCGTCGGATCTTGGTGCTGGGTCGTGATTAATGATTACTGCTTACTGATTCGGCTGCATCTTTATCAGCCAACACCATTGCATGTTCCTGCGAAATACGACCGGCGGGAATTGACAAATCACTATCAAGCAGGTGCTGAAGCATTTTGCTCTTTTCACTTCCGGTAATCAGCCAGAGTATCTTCCTCGCACGATTGATTACAGGATAAGTTAATGTAAGTCGGTGTCTGCCCCGATAGATACCTGTAAATGCCACATCTTTGTCGGTAACATCGAGTGCCGGATCTCCCGGAATAAGTGAGGCAGTATGACCGTCGGGACCCAGGCCAAGATGAATAAGGTCGATTATTGCGGGTGCTCCTGTGATCTTGCGGATAGTCCGGGCATAGCCGGCAGCTGCCGCTTCAGGGTCTTTCTCTTCTACCCGCATGGCATAGATCCGTTCGGGAAGTATAGGTGCATGTCCTATCAAGATTTCGCGCAGATGGGTCATGTTTCTGTCTGGATCTCCATCCGGGGCAATGCGTTCATCTACCTGTACAATATGCATTCCTATCCAGGGAATATCTTCATCCGTCAGAGCGCGAAGCATTTTCCATGGCGTTTTACCTCCACTGACTGCGAAAACAAAGCGGCCTCGCAAAGCTATAGCATTGCGGGCTTCTCCGGCAATTATTGATGCAGCCTTTATTGCTGCCAAATCAGCATTGTCAAGCACTTCTATCATCATAACGGCGATCTTTGTACAGCTTTCTCATATTTGAATATTAGTTAGGAAGGGCATTTATTTCTTTTCTTTCATCCTCCGGTAACGCCGGATCAGATTGTTCGTTGAAGAGTCATGTTCAAGTTCGGGGTCGGTCTTGTTTTCAAGTTCCGGGATGATAAGCTGAGCAAGCACCTTGCCCAATTCCACTCCCCACTGGTCGAATGAACCTATGTTCCAGATTGCGCCCTGGGTGAATACAATGTGTTCATAAAGAGCTACAAGTTTACCAAGCATCTCCGGTGTCATCCTTTTGGCAAGTATAGTGTTGGAGGGACGGTTACCCTCGAATACTTTATGGGGAGCGAGCCACTCCGGTACTCCTTCGGACCTTACCTCTGCAAGAGTTTTACCAAAAGCCAGTGCTTCTGCCTGGGCTAATACATTTGCCATCAGTATATCATGGTGCCTGCCAATTTGATTAAGTGGCTCGGCAAAAGCAATAAAATCACATGGTATCAGCCTTGTACCCTGGTGAATCAACTGATAAAAAGAGTGCTGACCATTTGTGCCTGGCTCACCCCAATATATGGGACAGGTATGATAATCGACCTCAGTTCCATCAAGAGTGACATGCTTTCCGTTGCTTTCCATTGTCAGCTGCTGAAGGTATGCCGGGAATCGTTTAAGGTATTGTTCATATGGAAGGACAGCTATAGTTTCAGCCCCTAAAAAGTTAGTATTCCAGATACCAAGAAGACCCATTATTACCGGCATATTCGATTCAAATGGGGTAGTACGGAAATGCTCATCCATCTGGTGAAAGCCATCGAGCATTTCTCTGAAGTGCTGTGGCCCGATGGCCAGCATTGTTGCAAGGCCAATTGCGGAATCCATTGAGTATCTTCCTCCAACCCAATCCCAGAAACCGAACATATTGGCAGTGTCAATACCAAAATTCGCCACTAACGCGGTATTGGTTGAGACAGCCACAAAATGTTTTGCTATTGCCTTTTCATCACCCTTGAAGACCTCTATTAACCAATCACGAGCTGTGAGTGCATTTGTCATTGTCTCAATCGTTGTGAAAGTCTTGGATGATACTACAAAGAGAGTCTCTTCACCGTTCACATCATGAACAGCTTCGGCGAAGTCCGTCCCGTCGATATTGGACACAAACCGAAAAGTCAGGGTGCGATCGCTATAGTGCCTGAGAGCCTCGTAGGCCATTACAGGACCGAGATCCGATCCCCCTATGCCTATATTGACTATATTTCTGATGCTTTTGCCACTGTAACCTTTCCAGGAACCACTTCTGATCCTGTCAGCAAAACCTGTCATTTTTTCCAGTACTTCATGTACCTGCGGCACCACATTAACACCATCCACAACGATTGATGCACCAACGGGTGCACGCAGTGCAACATGTAAAACAGCACGGTTCTCTGTAATGTTGATTTTTTCACCCATGAACATAGCCCCGATACGCTCTTTAAGACCTGAATCTTTTGCAAGTTGCAGGAGAAGGTGGAATGTCTCATCAGTTATCCGGTTTTTTGAATAATCCAAAAAAAGACCTGCAGCCTCAGCTGTCATTCTCTCGCCCCGTTTGGGATCCTTTGTGAATAGATCCCTGATATGAGGTATCCCTTTACTGTAATGAGCCACCAGGGCTTTCCATGCCTGTTTACTTGTTAGTTGTTTGTTTTTTGAAGTCATTGGTAGGTTTTTTTTGTTCAAACAATCCCGATTAGTTAAAATGATGAAGCAAAATTACAATTATCAGTAACATAAAAGCAATAGCTCATGTAAGGAAAATCATCGATTACTTTTTTTGATATTCTTATCTGAAATATTAATTTTACCAATCAAAAAAAACATAATCTATGAAATCTAAACTTAGTTGCATTATTTCTTCATTATCGGATTTTTTAATATTCCATCAATTGCTCAGAAGATCTATCCGGTCATTTACTGGTCTGGCTGTTCGCAATATTGGCATGATAACGGATGAAACTTTGCCACAAACAGTCTCAACAACTGTGACTATTGTTCCTGTTCCGTATGTTAACTATATTATTTGCAGAAGGCAATATATGCTCGGAGTTCCGCTTGCAATTAAGCTGGGATCATGATTAAGCCCGGGAGCTGGCTGCTGGCCCTGTGCTACAAATCTAAACTCTCAGCAGATTGACAGTAAAGTAGTGGTTGAGGCGCCTGTCTCAGCTACCCGCGGTATAAGGATGAAATTCAATAAATACTCAACCACGAATGTGCCATTCGATTTTGGATTCAGCAAAGAATTCGCATCAGTGTACTTAAACATTGGGGAGGCATTTTAGCATACAGATCCCTGAGGAATATAAGGAACCGGGTTTCGTCAGACAACAAATGCAATTATTTCATACTCATTTCCCTTAATTATTTATAGTTCCAATTTATACAGTTTTTTTCATAATTTAGTATCTTCCTGTTTTCAGTGTTGCAACACCCTAAAATATTTATTACTAAAAAAAGTTAGTCATACTTGTTTTTAATCCATCATTTTTTTCTGCTGAAATCGTTTCTTTTCATCTCTCTATTCCCCATGAACTCACCCCCTTAATCCCCCTCTCTGCTTCGCAAAGAGGGGGAAATCAGGAAGTGAAACATTGAGTGCTAAACTATGGTATTTAAATAAAATATGATCTTTTCAATGACGATATTCATCTCAGAGAGTTCTTCATTTTTTAACCTCTGAACATGTAACCCCAATAATTTCATCTCTTCATCTCTAAACTGATCATATTCTTCTTTTTCGTCATGGATTGAACTGTCAAGTTCTATAACCGTCTTTTTTGAATCGCAGTAAAAATCTGCTATAAAGTAATTTAATCCTTTGTAGTCGGCTTTATATATAATCGGATGCTGACGAAGAAATTTGTAACCTGAAAGTCTTCTGTTTCTAAGTTGTTCCCAAAGTTCTTTTTCAGAGTCAGTTACATTTCTCCGGAGTTCTCTTGCATGCTTTTTTATAGTCTTAATATCGAGATAATTGCTTTTACTCATGACTGTAAAATCCTATAATCAAAAATAAAACTATTTTTACAGTCACCCCCTCTTCTAATCCATGTACTCACCCCCTTTTGTTCCCCCTCGGCCACCCCTGCAGTCTGGCTCGTCGCTAAACTAGCCCCCCGGGCTAGTTCTATACGCTCCGCCCTGTAAAGAGGGGAAATGTCCTGAATTACATTACATTACGCCCCCTCTTTGCGTAGCAGAGAGGGGGCTGGGGGGTGAGTTCATGAGGTGCAGCAGAGAGAGCCTGCCCCGCTATAGAGGGGGCATGGGGGGTGAGTTCATGGTGTCAATGAAGCAGAGATTTTTAGAAATTTACTGGAAATGGTTGAGTAAGTGTTCTGAAAAATACTTTTGCAACACCCAAATTCAAAAATCAAACCCCATTAACTGAGGGTTTCAGAACCTATTTATTAAAAGTGCGTAAAACAGGAGGAACCGGGTTTCGTCAGACAACAAATGCAATTATTTCATACTCATTTCCCTTAATTATTTATAGTTCCAATTTATACAGTTTTTTTCATAATTTAGTATCTTTATTTCGAGTACTTTTATGCTCAAATGTCAACAAAATGGTTTACCAGATATCAGTCAAATAATTAATCCCTCCTTAATATGGCTAAGAAAATAATTAACGACCATAAAGCTGAAAAAACAGCTAAAAGAATAAATGAATTTGCTGATATGAGCAATAAAGAGTTAATAGACAGGGCAAAGAAGCTATCGAAGAGATACCGTGTCGCAAACGAGAAAAAATTTAAGCTTAAGGACTATCCTACCAGTGTAAGTTCCGATCTGGGGAAGGAGGAAAAGCCTGTTGAAGAGAAGGTATTACAGCTTGGAGTAGAAGCCCTTGCCGATATGCAGGATAAGTTGTATGCCCAGGATAAGTGGTCGTTGCTTGTGATATTTCAGGCTATGGATGCTGCGGGGAAAGACGGGGCCATTAAGCATGTGATGTCTGGCATTAATCCCCAGGGATGCCAGGTTACCTCGTTCAAAGCTCCGAGTACTGAAGAGCTGGATCATGATTATCTGTGGCGCTGCATGAAAAACCTTCCTGAGAGAGGGAGGATCGGCATATTTAACCGTTCATACTACGAAGAGGTGCTTGCTGTCAGGGTGCATGAATCATTCCTGATGGGGCAGAAGCTCCCTGAGAAGCTTGTTACAAAAGACATATGGAATGATCGTCTGTCTGACATCCGTAATTTTGAAAAATACCTTAACAATAATGGTATCCTGGTTGTGAAGATCTTCCTGAATGTATCAAAGAAGGAGCAGAAGAAAAGGTTTCTTGAACGTATTGACAAGCCCGATAAAAACTGGAAATTCAGCAAATCTGACCTTGCCGAAAGGAAGTTCTGGAAACAATACCAGGAATGTTATGAAGATGTGATCAAAAAAACATCGACCGAAAAATCACCATGGTATGTAGTACCTGCTGACAACAAGCCTTTTGCCCGTATTGTGGTTGCCGCAGCTATTCTTCATGCACTCGATTCAATGAAGCTTGAATATCCAAAAGTAGGCGAGGCTCAGGTTGCTGAATTGCAACGACTTAAAAATGAATTGCTTGCTGAAAAGCAATGAGGAATGTGGACAAGAGCTTGCATTTTTGATTTGGATGGCGTCATCGTTGATACTGCAAAGTATCACTTTCTTTCTTGGAAAAGACTTACTGATGATCTGGGGATCATATTCACAGAGAATAACAATGAACGGCTTAAAGGTGTCAGCAGAATGGCTTCCCTCGACATAATCCTTGAAATCGGAAATAAAAAGCTTACTGTGTCTGAAAAAAAGGAGCTGGCAGATTTGAAGAACAAATGGTATGTTGAACGTATAGCCAGGATGACACCACAGGAAATCCTTCCTGGTGTACTTAAATTCATAAATGAACTTAAGAGCAATAAAATCAAAATTGCCCTGGGCTCAGCAAGCAGAAATACACCATTGATCCTTGACAGGGTTGGATTAAACAATATTTTTGATGCTGTTGCTGACGGAAACATCGTTAATAAAGCAAAACCTGATCCCGAAGTTTTTCTTAAAGCAGCCGGACTGATCGGTGTTGAAACAGGCAGGTGTGTAGTCTTCGAAGATGCTCTGGCAGGCGTTGAAGCTGCACTGAATGCCGGAATGATCTGCATCGGCATTGGTGACAAAAGCATATTGAAAGATGCTCATCTGGTTGTCAGGGGACTTTATGAAATGGATCTAAATAAATTGATTAGTCTTGAAAAAAACCTTGGATATGAACAACTTATTTGACCATGATGAGTGGTGTATTATTGAGGAAGGATTTCATCCTGAGCTTAACAGGGAGGCTGAAAGTATATTTTCAATTGGCAACGGCTATATGGGCCAGAGGGCCAACTTTGAAGAATATTATTCGGGCGATTCACTTCAGGGCAGTTATGTTGCTGGTGTCTATTACCCCGATAAGACAAGAGTAGGCTGGTGGAAAAACGGATATCCCGAATACTTTGCCAAGGTACTTAATGCTCCTAAGTGGATAGGAGCAGACCTCTCTCTCGATGGAAATATTCTTGACCTTGCAAAAGAGAAAATCAGTTCGTTCAGACGAATACTTAACATGAAGGAGGGTTCTCTTGAACGCAGCTTTACCTGGCATCATGCAAACGGTAAAAATGTTGAAATAGATACCCGGCGATTCCTGAGCATGGCTGACCCGGATCTTGGAATTATTAGTTATAGGGTAAAACCTCTTGATTTCGAAGGAACAGCCGATTTTATAATATATCTCGACGGCAATGTAAGAAATGAGGATACAAATTATGGGGAAAAATTCTGGGAGGATATTTATAACAATTCAGAGGAAGGAAAAGGAATAATAACTTCCAGGACTCTTAAATCCGGTTTCCATGTCTCGACAGGAATGAGCTATATAATTCATAAGAACGGAAAGGCTGTAAAAGCAACTCATGAAGTTATTTCAAGACCTGGTTACGTCGCCAACAAGGTGAAAGTAAATTTTAAACCGGGTGATGAGCTGATTCTCAGTAAATATGTTTCAGTCCAGTCTTCCCTAAACCACGATGTGAAAGATATGGTTGGTGTTGTAAAACAAAGGATAGCTTTTGCACAAAAGAGAGGATATAATACACTTTTTGAAGATCACCTGAAGGAGTGGGAGAGGATATGGGCAACTTCAGATGTGGTAATCGAAGGTGATATTGCAGCACAGCAGGCGATCAGATTTAATATCTTCCATCTTAACCAGACATATACAGGAAAGGATGAGAGACTGAACATTGGCCCCAAAGGCTTCACCGGCGAAAAATATGGAGGCAGCACTTACTGGGATACTGAGGCGTTTGTACTTCCTTTCTTCCTTAAAACAGCCCCGATGATGGTAGCAAGGAACCTTCTGGTCTACAGGTATAAACACCTTCCCAAAAGCATTGAGAACGCTGCTAAGCTCGGCTTTAAGGATGGAGCAGCTCTTTACCCAATGGTGACAATGAACGGCGAAGAGTGCCATAATGAATGGGAAATAACCTTTGAAGAGATACATAGAAACGGAGCAATTGCATTTGCCATCTACAACTATGTAAGGCATACTGGCGATGCAGGATATTTGGTTGATTATGGTCTCGAAGTATTGATCGGATTATCAAGGTTCTGGAGCCAGCGGTCATCCTACTCCGTTAACCTCTTAAGATATGTGATTCTCGGAGTGACAGGCCCCAATGAATATGAGAACAATGTCAATAACAACTGGTACACAAATACAATTGCAGTATGGACATTGAAGTATACCATAAGGATTCTCACAGATTTGAAGAAGGATGATCCCGGGAAACTGAAAAAAATCGCCTCATGGACCGGGCTCAGGTTTTCGGAAGAGACAGGAAGATGGGAGGATATTATCAAAAACATGCATTTCCCGTTTGATGAAAAAAGAAAAGTATTTCTTCAACAGGACGGTTTTCTTGATAAAGAGCTGAAACCTGCCGCAGGCATCCCTAAAAAAGAGAGACCAATAAATCAACACTGGTCATGGGACAGGATCCTCAGATCGTGTTTTATCAAGCAGGCGGATGTTATACAGGGATTGTATTTTCTGGAAGAGGATTATGATACAGAAACCATTAAGCGGAATTTTGATTTTTATGAACCTATGACTGTCCATGAATCTTCCCTGTCAGCCTGTATTCATTCAATCATGGCTTCAAGGATTGGTAACGTAAAGAAGGCATATGAGCTTTATCTTCGTACGGCGCGCCTTGACCTGGATGATTATAATCACGAAGTTTCCGACGGGTTGCATATAACAAGTATGGCAGGTACATGGCTGGCTGTCGTTGAAGGGTTCGGAGGTATGAGAATAATGTCTGACAGAGTGGTACTTAATCCATTGATCCCGGAACAGTGGAAATCATATTCATTTCATGCAAGGTTCAGGGAGATCTTGTTCAGGGTAAAAGTTACCGGCAGGAGTATTGAAATAGAAAACCTTTCCGATGAAAGACTCGGACTCACAGTATTTGAAAAAAACTATGAAATTAGAGGTTCTGAAATACTGACAGTGAAAATCTAAATTCCAGCACCCAGCCCTGTGAAATACTGCAAAACCTATTCTTCAGCCTTATTTCACAGGGCAAGCACCAGTATATACATTTACCTGCAATCTTACTTTTTCTAAGACTCTTCCCCTTTCACTTCGACAAATGCTGCTTTTTTACCAAGTTCCAGCAATTGGTCTGACGTTGTACTGGCAAACAGATGCATGCTTCTGGCAATAACTCCTGTCCATCCGGTCTGATGACTTGCTCCGATGCCCGCTCCGTTATCTCCATGGAAATATTCATAGAAGAGGATATAATCCTTCCAGTGGGGATCATCCTGAAATTTGCGGGAACCTCCGTAAACCGGCCTTTCTCCTTTTTCGTTCTTTAGGAATATGCCTGCCAGACGTTTGGAAATATTCTCTGCAACATGGTAAAGATTCATCAGATTTCCTGAACCAGTCGGACATTCGATCCTGAAGTTGTCTCCGTAATATGCATAGTATTGCAGTAATGCGCGTATAATCAATGCATTTACCGGCATCCAGACTGGTCCGCGCCAGTTGGAATTGCCGCCAAACATGCCAGTGTCAGATTCTCCCGGAAGGTAGGAAACTTTATATTCCTGACCCTCCACATTGACGCTGTACGGATGTTCACCATGATAGAGAGAGAGTGACCGAATGCCGTGAGGACTTAAGAATTCTTTTTCATCAAGCATTTTGCTCAGCACCCTCCTCAGGCGGGTTTCGTCAAGTACTGACGCAAGCCTTCGTCCGGCCACTCCTGTTTTTGAAGGGTTATGAATGGCTGCATATAGTTCACGTCTTGAAGTAAAAATCTGATCCAGTCTGAATTTAAGTTCAGGATATTTTTTAATCAACTCACCATCGAAAACAGTTGCAGCACAAAGCGGTAGTAATCCCACCATTGACCGTACCTTTAGACGTTGGGCTCTTCCATCCGGAAGACGTAAAACATCATAGAAGAAACCATCCTCATCGTCCCACATCCCAGTATTATCACCCAGCCGTATCATAGATGAGGCTATCCAGAGAAAATGCTCGATAAATTTAAACGCCATGTCTGCAAATGCCTGGTTTTTAAGGGCAAGCTCAGCTGCAATTTCAAGCATATTCTGGCTGAAGAGAGCCATCCATGCCGTACCATCTGCCTGTTCAAGATATCCGCCTGTTGGAAGCGGGGCACTGCGGTCGAATACTCCGATATTATCCAGACCCAGAAATCCGCCATCAAACACATTGCGGCCCGACCGGTCTTTCCTGTTCACCCACCAGGTAAAATTCAATAATAATTTCATGAAATTGGCGCTGAGCCATTCAGTATCTTCAGTCTGTTTCGTCAGTTTTTCCAGCCTGTAGGTGAAAATGGTGGACCAGGCTAAAACCGGTGGATTCACATCACTGAAATTCCATTCGTAAGCAGGAACCATTCCATTGGGATGCATATAATGCCCCTGAAGCATTAGCCTCAATTGTTGCTTTCCAAAATCGGGATCAACCAGAGTGATTGCCAGAACATGAAAGGCAAGGTCCCATGAGGCATACCAGGGATACTCCCATTTGTCGGGCATGGAGATTATATCTCCGTTAAACATGTGATGCCACTCTTCGTTCCTTGTAGGGGATTTACCTGAAGGGTGGGAGGGATCAGAACCATGTTCATCGAGCCATTTGTCGATATCATAAAGATAAAATTGCTTGCTCCACATCATTCCTGCTAAAGCCTGCCTGATTATATTAGATTCATCTGTAGTAAGCGAAGAGGGTATGACTGTGCTGTAAAAATTATCGGCATCCTTCTTCCGGGAAGCAAAAATCTCGTCAAAATCTTCATCAAATGGTCTGAATTTGTCAGAAGTATTACCGGTTAATCTTAACCTGATAACTGCTGATTTTCCAGGTTTAATAGTCAATGAATAATCTGCAGCGGCTTTAGTTCCGGTATTCTTTGGATTTACAGCCGCCAGGTCGCTGTGAACTATGTAATTATTTATTCCATCCTTAACAAAAGGAGTCTGGTTCGGTGTTCCGAAGATCCGTTCCGTATTTGTCTCATTATCAGTAAAGAGAAGAGCAGGATTTCCTTCACAGTAGAGATGGTAACCACTGAGTTCAGGATGATTGACTTTAATGATAGCGTTTGAATTTCTTTCTTCTATTTGTATCAGATCAGGCTTTTCCACATCTTCACCCCATGACCATACGTTCCTGAACCAGAGTGTGGGTAGTATATTAATATGAGCCGGCTCAGGTCCGCGGTTGAATGCAGTTATTTTTATCAGTATATCATCAGGCGACTCTTTTGCATACTCCACAAACAGGTCAAAGTACCTGTCTTCATTGAACACTCCCGTATCCAGGAGTTCATATTCAAACTCGTTACGGCTTCTTGAACGGTTGGTATTCACCAGGTTTTCGTAAGGGAAAGATGCCTGCGGATACTTGTAGAGGTACTTCATGTAGGAGTGGGTAGGAGTGCTGTCGAGATAGAAATAGTATTCCTTGACATCCTCACCATGATTGCTTTCGCTGTTGGTAAGGCCAAATAATCTTTCCTTTATAATCGAATCCTTTCCATTCCACAGAGCCAGAGCAAAGCATAGTTGCTGTTTGTCATCAGAGATGCCTGCAAGTCCATCCTCTCCCCATCGGTAAGCACGGGACCGTGCCTGATCATGAGTGAAATAATTCCAGGCGTCACCATTATGACTGTAATCTTCTCTTACGGTACCCCACTGACGCTCACTCAGATATGGCCCCCACTTTTTCCAGTTTGTACCTTTTTCCTTGTCATCATTAAGTCGTTTCTGTTCGGCAGGAAGTTCTGCCGATACCGTTTTTATTGTTTTTGCTGTCATATTTGAATTGAATTTGGAAAAGAATTTTAACGTGGTGTGGTAGACTCATTTCAGCTTTTTTCATTTTCAGCACTCTTTTCATCAAGCCAGAAAAGAAACAACTTGTAACCGATTGAAAAAATTACAGCACCTGTAAAAAGTCCCACTAGTCCGGAGGCTATAAAACCTCCTATAGAGCCAATAAAAATCACAGCCATAGGCACAACAGCTCCTTGTCCCAGTAAAATAGGTTTTAAAATATTATCAACCACTGAAACCAAACCGGTCCATATCAGAAATACGATTGCAATACCTGTACTTTTAGTGGCAAAAACATAAATAATTACAGGAATTGAGACAGGAAATATACCAATCTGTATAATACTGAATATTAGTGCAAGTATAACCCATAAACCGGCAGCAGGTACTCCGGCAACCACCATACCTAAACCAAATAACATTGATTGAATAAAGGCAACACCCAATATTCCTTTTATTACAGTGCGTATTGTTTTTTCTGTCATGATGGTAAATTCTTCCCCCTTTTCACCTATTAACTTATTAAATACCCCGCGGGCTAATTCTGCGGCTTTCTCCGAATTGATTAAAAACAGACCGGAAACCAGTATTGAAATAATAAGTTTAAAAAATGCTGCTCCTGCTGACGCTATAGAGGAAATCAATCCAAATAGTACCTCTTTTATCTGTGGTGCATATTCTTTAAGTGCTTCGCCAATATTCTGTGAAAACCAGTTCCATTTTTCATATAGAAACGGTCCAACAACTGGCCAGGAGGCAACCTTTTCAGATGCTTCAGGTATGATATTCCCAGCTGTTTCAAATTGAGCTTTCAGATAAGCCACTCCTTCAAACAGGGATTTTGCAAAAAGTAATCCCGGCAGAACCATTACAAATAACATAATTAAAATAATTAATACAGCTGACAGAGTCTTTTTTCCATTGAATTTATTCTGCATCCAGTTATACATTGGAAAAAATGCAACGGCAAAAATTATTGCCCAGAGAAGAATATCGATGAAAGGTTTAACAATGCTGTAACACCAGTACAGCAATAAAAATAATAAAGCAATACGAATTGTTCCCTCAATTGTTCTTCTGGTTGTATTTGAGCTATTGATTGAACTGTTATCTGACATATCGGTTTATTTTAATGTTTAAACTCTTCTTTTTAATTTTTAAGAGAATTTGAAGAAATATATTTATCCGGAAGGTATTTCATTCGTCTCTAAAGGTAACATTCTGTGCAGAAAACTTTCCTACCAGCAAGGCAACAATTATAGCAATATAAAACTGTGCCGCGGAATATCGTCTGCTGAAAGGTACGTGGTAATATGGGCAGGATAAAGACTGCGAATATCACTGAAATAAGAAGGAGTGTGCTCCAGAGAGCTGCTGATCCGAAAATGATCCTGTTCATAAATCAGATTTTAATATCAAATTTAATCAAGAATTTCGTAATTGCGGTATAAGATATAGAAAATCATTGCTGAACTGACCCTCATCCTTGTATTGTTTATTGATGCAACACCTGAGATCCTGAAACACAAACTATTTCAACCTATTTCAACATATTACAACATATTACAACATATTACAATGATAAATACTGGCATTCCGGAATATCAGAAATCAAAGCTTGCCAGGAAGGCGATCCTTGTCGAATTGCCTTTCTTAGAATCAAGGTTGGTTCGTGACCCTGTTGTTACTTCAAAACCAAGCCTGATTGTTTCTATAGGATTAAAAAAAACATTTGAAGCAAAATACCTGCTGGATCTGAATGTATCGTCAGGCTCAAAATCCTTTTCCCTGATGAAGGAGGTTCCGCTTGTCATAGAAAATTTCCAGGAAGGATTAAATATATGAGTATAGGTCGCAAAACCTCCGGTAATCGCTTTCAGTGTCATCTTCTCCAAATACGGATCGTAAACTGCATCCAACTGTCTGGCTACGAATCCCACGTAATAATTCGCGATTCCCCGGCCAAAGGAGTATTGGCCGAACAATATGTTTTTCTCGTTTATATCGATATTTGTACTCAGTAGGAGTCCCCATCCGTATAGAACATCCATTTTTGTCTGATTCAGGTATTGTATTCTCCTGAATATTCCTGCGACCTGAAAATGGCCCAATTTGTTAAAATACTTATAGCGTCCGGCGATATCAAAATTGCTTTGTTTGCTTTTATTCTGGATAAGTGTATCAGCCGGATTGTAATAATCGGTCTCAGGTGATTCAAGGGAGATTCCCGCAATGCTTTTTCCCCCGTATTTCCTTTCATACCTAATTATTCCGTGCCTCTTACTTAGGCTGCTGTTTGGTCCTTCAAAATCCACTGTTGCAGGCAGTGATGCATTATCCATGAATGTACTCCAGCTATATCCGACCTTGAAGAAATTCCATTCTGCATAGGCATGCCTTAAACGCAATAATGATTCATTCCTGCTCGCAAAATCTACTTCGATATAGGTTTTTATCTTTCCGACCCGTGTATTTGCATTACCTTCCACACCTATGCGTGATTGTCTGGCGCCAGCGTATATGCTTGACAATCCGTCAATTGCATTTTCGCCGACAGGTATATCGTAGGGCATAAATCCCTCGGTGCTTGGCATCCCTGTAAAATCGTAATATGCATTTGCCCTGATGCTTCCCATGAACTTAATCTGGTACTTTGATTCTGCAAGATCCAGAGGGTTGACATCCTTTGCAACTTTACTCGTGTCAGTCTTTATTGGCTGAAGCGCAATAGTATCAACCCGGCTTGAGAACATATAGACTGTATCGGTTTTTATCTGTCTCTCTACCCTGGTGATAGTAAGTTTCAGGGTATCTCTTACCTGTGCATAACCATTTATGTAAACCATGGTCAGAACTATCATCATATATTTCTTCATCTGAGGACTTGTCAGGTATAGTTAATATATAAACTTTATCCGCATGAATCTGTTTTAAAGTTTGAAATCCCACTTATAGGTATTTCCCTTTTTCAGGTTCTCCCTTCCAAAGACAGGATACAAACCGGGCGCGGAAGAAAAATAGGTAATTTCTTCATCATTAAAAATCAAATCCTTCTTTTCATGCGGAGCCAGGTTAAATATATTCTTATTAATCCATATAAAGAGAGAATGATCAGTTCTGTTAATCAGTTCAATCTCAATATAGCCATTTTCATTTTCGCCGGATCTTTCGAAGAAATGCTGTTTTTGAAAATAGAGTGTATCAGTTACCTTAACCAAAGGTTCATAAACAAATCCAAAGGAACTAGACTCAATGTCAAAAACCTGAACGAAGCCGTTTTGAGGTTCACCCGGAAGAATTACAAGAAGATTTGAACTGCTGATTGTTGATAATACCTTTGAATTTGTCCCCGGACCTTCCCTGAAATTGATTTCGGACTGTGAACCGCCAAGTTTCAACTGGCCGTATATCGGGGATTTATATACTAACAAGAGCAGTAAAAAAGCAATTAACTTAGTTTTCATCAGTTTTTTTTCTTTTTGTTCCTTTGGGTTTACCGGTACTTTGTTCTGAGAATGTTATTAGTTGAAACGTTGAAAACGTTGAAAAAGTTTAAAAGGTTGAAATGATTAAGTACCATCGCCCGCAGCTCCAAATTAAGGTTATTTTCATAAATGGCAAAATCTTGTTTATCCAAATATAGTTTAAAGTGAACTTATATATTATGTTTCGTTTAATAAATTATGATAGTGAATAATCATTGGAATGACCAACATGTTAGCGACATTTTTTTATGAGTATAAGGAATCATACATATACCCTCATTGATTTTGACTTCGTCGAGCTCCTCCGCTTCGAGTCGTCGGTTCTTCGTTTACCCCGTCCCCAAGGGGAGCAAAGAAAATCAATTTACTCCCCTTGGGGCTGGGGTAAATAAATTGATTTTCAAGCGTTTTTGGATTTTGTATGTATCATTACCGATAGTCATATTATTTTTTAATGTGCAGTGTATTTTTTTTAAATATATTTGCCTTAGTAAAGTATGTTTTCTATTTACTTTGATCCAGATAAAACCAATCTATTTATATAATTAATCATACCGATGAAAAAATCTAATTCTTTTTGTTTTATTATCCTGTTTGCACTTATTCTTTCTTCCTGCAAAGGCAAACAGGAGGGTCCGGCAGTTCTGCCAATGGAGGTGCCTGTTGTCCAGGTAATGCAGCAGAATGTTGCGCTTGAATCGGAATATACCGGACAGACATACGGAGACGCTGATGTTGAGATACGAACCCGGGTTGAAGGATGGGTTTTAAGCATGAATTTTAAGGAAGGCAGTATGGTAAGAAAGGGTCAGCTTTTATATACCATTGATCCATTGCCCTATCAGAATGCAGTGGATGAAGCTGCTGCTGCTCTGGCCGATGCGAATGGCAGGATGATAAAAGCAAAGAACGATCTTGATCGGATAGATCCTCTGGCTGCCATCGGCGCTGTTAGCCAGCGTGAACTGGTAGCAGCCCAGGCATCGTTGACTTCCAGCAAAGCTATGGTTGAATCGAGCGAAGCCTCTCTCCGGAATGCAAAGATAGAGCTTGGTTATTGCAACGTTGTCGCGCCCATAACAGGGATGATTGGCATTTCAAAGGTCAAGGTTGGTGATTATGTAAGCAGTGGTCCTCAATTTGTTGTCAATACAGTTTCAAGCATGGATAACATCAGGGTTCGTTTTACAATCAGTGAAAAAGAATATCTAAGGATCACAAGGCTGATGCTGAAAATGGGAGTCAAAATGGGTGAGAAGGGTGAGACCGTTAAGATGACTATGGCTGACGGTACTCCATATCCAATAAAAGGAAAGATGAATTTTGCTGATCGTCAGATCGATCCCTCAACCGGTGCAATGACTCTGGAAGCAGAGTTCAAAAATACAGATAATATTATCCGCCCGGGACAGTATGTGAAGTTAAAGATTGTAACTGAATTTAGGGATAATGCGTTACTTATTCCCCAACGGGCTGTTAATGAGATGCAGGGACTTTTCCAGATCTACACAGTTGGAGACAGCGATAAAATATCAATTAAGCTTGTAAAGATCGGACCTTCATACAATATGAGTTATATTGTTGAAGAAGGACTCACCAAAGAGGACAGGATTGTAATAGGTGGAACCCAGATGTTGCGAAGCGGAAGTCTAATAACGCCAAACATCAAAACCTGGTCACCTGACAGTACCAATATATCAACAATTAGTAATTAAGCAGCAATACATACTACTATGGGAGAATTCTTTGTACGACGGCCTATTGTTGCAATGGTGCTGTCCATATTTATAGTATTAATTGGATTACTGGCTCTTAAAAGCGTTCCAATAAGCCAGTATCCTGACATAACCCCGCCTACCATAAAGATCAATACCAGTTTTGTCGGTGCTAATGCGGTAAACGTTGAACAGGGTGTTGCCTCAAGTATCGAACAGAAGATTAACGGAGTGGAGGAAATGATATATATGAAGAGTACCAACGCCTCTGATGGTAACCTCAGCCTTGATGTCTCCTTTAAGGTTGGCACAAATCTCGATAATGCCAATATGCTTACACAGAACAGGGTAAGTCAGGCTATGCCTTATATGCCCCCTTCTGTAAAACAGTTTGGAATCACTACCAAAAAGTCACTGACTTTCCCTCTGCTGGTGGTTTCACTTACTTCGGAAAATCCTGCATACGATGACAGATTTCTGGCGAACTATGCAACCATCAACCTGGTAGATGCCATTTCCAGAATAAGTGGTGTTGGTGAAGTGAAGCTTCTTGGCTCAAGCGATTATGCAATGAGAATCTGGGTCAAACCGGATATAATGTCGAAACTGGATATAATTGTAGAGGATGTTACAAAGGCGCTTCAGGATCAGAACGTGATCAGCCCGGGTGGCAAATTCGGGGCTGAACCCGCACCATCGGGAACAGAGTTTACATATGGTGTGGTTTTGCAGGACAGACTTATTCAGGAAGAACAATTTGCAGATATTATAATTAAAAGCAAGGAAGACGGTTCAAAGGTTGTTCTTGGCGATATTGCAGATATAAAACTGGGTACCGAGAATTATAACTCCCGTTCCCGGATGAACAATAAACAGGCTGCTACCATTGCAATTTACCAGACGCCAGGTACTAATGCACTCGAAGTTGCTGACCAGATCAAAAAGGTTACAGCAGAACTTTCACAGAGGTTTCCTAAAGATATTGAGTATGATGTGTCACTCGATACCACGCTAGCAGTTACAGAGGGAATAAGCGAGATTGTAAGTACTCTTGAAGAGGCTATTCTTCTGGTTATTCTTGTGGTGTTTATCTTCCTTCAGAACTGGAGAGCTACACTTATCCCACTTATTACTGTGCCGGTCTCATTGATAGGGACTTTTATGGTCTTCCCTCTTCTGGGATTCTCTGTAAACGTACTTTCACTTCTCGGTCTGGTCCTCGCGATAGGTATTGTGGTGGATGATGCGATTGTGGTGGTGGAGGCAGTGATGCACCATATTGAACATGGCAAGACACCACGTGATGCCACTATACAGGCAATGAAGGAGGTATCAGGACCTGTAGTTGCCATTGCACTTATTCTTTGCGCAGTGTTTATTCCCGTTGCAATGGTCTCTGGCATAACAGGCCGCCTTTATCAGCAGTTTGCAATTACAATAGCAGTTTCTGTAGCTTTCTCAGCATTTTCAGCTCTTTCTTTGAGCCCTGCCCTGGCTTCTCTTCTTCTTAAACCTTCAAAGCCAATGAGCGAGAGAAAAGGTCTGCTTGCAAAGTTCTTCAACGGCTTTAACAAGATGTTCGATAATGTAACTGGCAAATATGTGGGTATTGCAGGTTACCTTTCACGTAAAGCTATCAGAATAGTAATTATTCTTGTTGTTGTTATAGCAGGAACCGCAATGCTGGGTAAAAGTCTTCCGGGAGGATTTATTCCTGACGAGGATCAGGGATATTTTATGCTGAATGTTGCATTACCGGCTTCATCCTCCCTGCAGCGAACCGATCAGGTCTGCACGCAGGTTGAGAAGATTCTTTCAGAATATGAATCTCTCGAATATGTGACATCTATTATTGGATTCAACATTATTACAGCTGCCTATCAGTCAAATGTTGCAACTTTTTTTGTTATGGCGAAGGAGTGGAAAGAAAGGGACCAGACAGTAGAGGAGATTATGACTGAACTTAACGCTGTATTTGCAAAAGAGATAACCAGCGGGACAGTTCTGGCATTCGGACCACCTCCTATACCAGGACTTGGAACTGGTGCAGGTTTCACGATGATGATACAGGACAAAGCAGGCAATACCCCGGAATACCTTCAGCAGCAGACCCTGGCATTTGTGGCAGCAGCCAGGAAACGTCCGGAGATAGGACGTGTTAACACCACTTTCAATGCAACGTCACCTCAGGTAAGGCTTGAGATTGACAGACAGAAAGCAATGAAACTGGGGGTACCGATTGCCACTGTAAACACTACATTGGGTGCCTTTCTGGGAGGAGCCTATGTAAATGACTTCAACAGATTCGGACGACAATATAAGGTATATGTCCAGGCGGACGCTTCCTACAGGGTAAATCCTGAAGACCTGAGCATGGCTTATGTCAGGAACAATATTGGGGAGATGGTTCCGGTTACCACGCTGACAACGGCAAGTAAGGTAAGCGCACCTGAGTTCACAAACCGTTTCAACTTATACCGTTCTGCAGAGGTGAGCGGCGTCCCTGCTCCGGGTTATAGCTCTGCTCAGACTCTGACTGCTCTTGAAGAGACAGCTAAGGAGGTGCTCCCGCAGACTATGGGATACAGCTGGGCAAACCTTTCATTCCAGGAGAAAGAAGCCGAAGGTTCTGCAGGTACTATTTTCTTAATGGCATTGTTTTTCGTATTTCTTATCCTTGCTGCGCAGTACGAGAGCTGGAAGCTGCCTTTCAGTGTATTGCTTGGTGTACCTTTCTCAATATTTGGCGCTTTCCTGGGTCTGTTTCTGGCCCGTTTGTATGACAACGGATATCTTAATAATATTTTCGCACAGATTGGACTTGTTATGCTGATCGGACTTGTAGCCAAGAATGCTATTCTTATTGTGGAATTCGCAAAGGCAGAATACGAAAAAGGTGTTCCACTGTATGAAGCCGCCATGTCGGCAGCAAAGCTTCGGTTCAGACCAATACTTATGACGGCTTTTGCCTTTATTCTTGGGGTAACCCCTCTGCTTACAGCTTCAGGAGCCGGTGCTGAGGGCAGGAAAGTAATGGGGATGACCGTGTTCAGCGGAATGCTCGTTGCCACTATTCTGGGCGTACTTATAGTTCCGGGCTTATACATTACCATTGAAAAATTAGGGAAAAAGAAACCCGCACCAGTAGTTGCAAAAAATTCAGAGGGAGAATGATATGAAGAAATTGATTTTTATCCAGTTAGCGATCGTATTGCTGCTCTCCTCATGCCTGGTGGGCAGACGATACACAAGACCTGAAGTAAAGGTACCGGAAAATTATGTGAGTGGAGACACACTGGTTGTGACGGGTGATACTGCATCAGCATTTGCTGCAAAAGACATCACAATAAACCTCCAATGGTTTGAACTATTCAGCGATACAGTACTTAATAAGATTATTACACTGGCGCTCGATTCAAATACTAACCTGAACATTGCTATACTCAGGGTCGAGCAGTCAAGGTCTGTCTACAAAAATTCCAGGGCAAGGCAGTGGCCCTCCATCGGATACCAGGCATCTGCAAATATAGCTGACCCTGAAACCGATAATTTTGATCTCCTCGGAACAGCATCATGGGAGCTTGATTTCTGGGGTAAGATCCGTCATGCGAAACGCGCAGCTTACGCTGAAATGATTGCCAGTGAAGAGGGGCTGAAAACTATAAAGACAACAATTGTAAGCGATGTTGCCAGCCTCTATTTCCTGCTCAGGGATCTTGACAGCAGGCTTGAGGTTACCAGGCAGACAATAGCCAGCAGGAAAACCTTGTACGAAATGGTAAATGAGCGTTTCCTGAAAGGTGAATCTGCTGAGCTCGACAAACTCCAGGCTGAACAGCAGTTAGCCCTTGCAGAGGCTACTCTCAGCAGTCTGCAGCGCGAACTCAGCATAACTGAAAGAAGCATGAATATCCTGCTCGGACAGAATCCACAGCCCATCCCCAGAGGAATTGCGAACGCCGACCAGGTCATTATTCCGGAAGTTCCGGCAGGCCTGCCTTCCACACTTCTTGAACAGAGGCCCGATGTTATTGCTGCTGAAAATACCCTTATAGCTGAAACAGAAAAGATAGGAGTATACCAGGCCATGCGGTTCCCCAGTTTCAGCCTTACCGGGATTCTGGGAGTTGCATCCAATGATGTGAACACACTTTTAAGCGGCGATGCATTCGCTGCCGGAGTGACAGGAATGGTACTGGGCCCGATATTTGAATTCGGCATAAACAAACGCAGGGTTGATGTTCAGAAAGCAGAAGCAGAGATAGCTGTCAACAATTACCTTTATACTTACCGTACAGCACTAGCCGATGTCGAGAATTCACTTGTGGGTATTCAGTCGTACCGTGAGGAATATGCAGCCCGCCGGAGACAGGTTGAGGCCGCGCGCAGAGCCCTGATGCTTACAAAGGCAAAGTATGACGCCGGTTTTACAAGTTACCTCGAGGTGCTGATAGCCGAGAGCTATGCATTCGATGCTGAATTGCTCGCCTCCTTTACGCGTGGACAACAATTGACATCCACTGTTTCCCTTTATAGAGCCCTTGGAGGCGGATGGTAGTATTAACTCTTCTAATATTCTGTTCCGGTTATCGGAGTGGGAGCAGGGATGGGTTTAGGATCATTGGCATGAGCTTTTTCCCAGCCTCTCATCTTTATTCTCGCCGTGTCAAACAGTCTTTCATAGTTTCCCTTCATGATCTTTTCCCTGGCTTCCGGAGTGAGTTTCTCAAGCAATGGTTTATACTTATCTATTATCTTCAGATAAGATGGCTGATCCTGTGGAGCAACCTCGTCGGTTCCCATAAGAAATCGGTCAGGATGATTATTCAGCAGGGCAGCACACCTTTCTATAACTTCAGGACTGGAGATCATGTATTTGGCAACCTCTGTCCATGAGATATCGATATTAACATGATTTAAGACAGGGTTAGACAGTGCCCGAGCCTGGTCCTGAACCGGCCTTACAATTCATCCAAGGCCGCAATTTGCCCATATAATTGAAGTATTTGGATGCCTTTTAAACAGATCACTCAGCTGTTTCACGTCCCAGTTATCCTGTCCCGACTTTGGGAATGTCATCAGAACACGCCGGATATGGTCAGCTGCATACATATCACTGGGGTTGAAGCCGGTGATCATTGGGTCCAGTCTCTTTTGCTGGTCTGGTGTAATTGACCTGTATGCCATTGCAATAAAGGCATCTGTGAAAGAATAGTAATAGAGCGGATCATCAGTTGCAAGGTAATATGTGGGAGCAAAGTCTCCGGTTGTAGAATATGACCAGGTTTGCTGAAGAGGTAGTCCGAACAAAACGGAACGACCCACTTTCTCTCCCATAATCTCCAGGAATTTGTGAATATCTGTTCCTTCCTGAACATAATTGGTTAGATGGAAATGAGCATCATCAAAAAGATAATCAGGCGGCTTAACAGCCTCCTCAGGCTTTTGTGCTATAGCGAATTCTGTGCTAAAGCAAATTATAGCTGCTGCCAGACCGGCAAACAGTATTTTATTGCTATTCATTATTTAGGCTGAATCAGGTAAGGATCAGCTTTCAGTTTTTCAACAATGTATTTTATTGCAAGCTGAGCTTTTACGCTGTTGCCGGCTTCATCAAGCGGTGGTGATACAACTGCAATACCGAATTTGCCGGGGCATATAGCCAGAATTCCGCCGCCCACACCGCTCTTGGCAGGAAGGCCTGAATTGTAGAACCAGATACCGCTGTCATCATACAAACCTGCTGTTGCCATAACGGGAAGTGTATACATTACTGTTTCCGGAGATACCACTTTTGTTTTGGTGACTGGATTTACTCCTCCATTAGCGAGGGTTGCTGCCATTTGAGCCAGATCTTTGGCACTGACATTGATAGCACACTGTTTTGTATAAATATCTGTAGCCTGTACGGGATCGAAATACATCCTTCCGTATGCCAGCAGGAGATGGGCAATAGCCTGGTTCCTGAGGTTATCACCTGCTTCACTTATATAAACTGGCATGTTCAATGTTAATGTACGACCGGCAAATTCACTTTGCTTATTCAGTATACTATGCCATTTGGCAGTAGAATCGGCTCCCATAACAAGGCTTGTAGCTGCTATTGCTCCGGGGTTTACCAGAGGATTGATCTCTTTGCCTTTGTGTTCTTCCACTGCCACTATGGAATTAAATTTGAGCCCGGTTGCATCGACACCAATTTTATCCTGTACAGCCTGGTGTCCGGATTCTTCAATAATCTGGGCCATTACAAATGCTTTTGAGACACTTTGAATAGAAACCATTGAGGCAATGTCGCCTTTGGTGAAAATCTGTCCGTCTGTTGTTACCAGGGCAATGCCAAATATATTGGGATCTACATTTGCCAGTTCTTTAATGTAATCGGCATTTTTGCCTTCCTTAACATTTACAAATTTATTATAGGCTTCGTTAAGTGCAGCATTGATATCAGCAGCGCTGACACCTGCAGATGTGAGGGCAGGAGCAGGGGTGGTGGTGGTTTTTCCTTTTGTCTTCTGAGCAAAAGAGTTAGTGGAGAACAATAGACTGATAACCAGAGTGGTTATAACCAGAAGCATGTTCATTCTTATTGTCTGACTTTTCATTTTTTGAGTATTAAAGATTTATATTCGTTTTACCTTTTGTAAAATCACTACTTTTCTCCATAAAGTGAATAGGAGAAATTGTATTTGAAGGAGAACTGCACCTTGGTTGCTGTTGAACTGAATCCATCAGTGAAATTATCCCTGGTGCCATACTGAAGTTCCACGACTGCCATTAATTTTGGTACCGGGGTGTAAATCAGATTGGCAATTGCATAATTTCCGGTTTTGAATGAACTTTCATCTGAAGCTTTGGCATTGTCAATGTGTACATAAGAGTAACCAACTGAAGAGGCGAACTTTTCGTTCCAGGTATGGTCAAAAAATGCAACGATTCCTGTAACAGGTAATGGAACTCCAAGGATAGGTTGTTCAGGATGGCCGGGATTAGTTTTGATACCAATATCGGCGGGACCTTCGTTCATATAGTTCTCAATTCCCTGTCCATATGCAAATTGACCCCTGAAAATCGTACTGCTTCCAAGGTTCAGATTGGTGCTCAGATTCAATCCCCATCCAAGTTTGCTGTCGCTGATGTCATAATCAGGGTCATTATTCTGATCCTCCCACGCAATTTTCCTTAGAATACCCGCAATTTCAATATAACCCCATTTCTGCCCGTAACGGAACTCAGATGAAAAATCAGGCAGATTGAAGCGTGGTTTAACATTCTCCAATTCTATACGGTCAGAATACTCTCCCTGGTCAGCGCTGGCTCCCGGTCTTTCGAGTGCAAAGGTAAGGCGTGTATCTCCCTGGATGGGCATATACCTGATCTGGATATTCCTGAAGAAGACCATTCCGGCCGGTCCCCAGTATTCCACGGTGTTCGGGAATACATCAGAATCCATGAAGGGACTCCAGTACTGGCCAACGCCCCATTTACCCAGTTCTCCATAGGCATGGCGCAGACGGATAGCGGTCTGTCCGGCATCAACACCGGTTCCGAACAATTCAATTTCAAAAATAGTTTTCAGTTCGCCAAGCGCTGTCTTGTTATAACTTTTAACTCCGAAGCGGGTTTGGCGGACACTGAAGTAGGCATTGCCGTTTGTTCCGTACTGGTTTTCATATGCAGGCAGTTTGGATGTCCTCAACACATCAAACCAGGATGCATCAGTCTGGCCGAAATTATAACCAATATCAGTCATTACGAAGCCGTAGATATCAAGGCTCTTCTGCTTTGCATCATCCTGTGCATAGAGGAGGTGGATAAAGCTTATAAATATGGCAGTTAGTAATAGTTTGTTTTTCATAGTTTCCGGGTTTTAGCTATAATAATGTTTGAAGAATTTGTTAGTATTTATTGTACGTCTAATTTACAATTAATTTATCACTTAATAACCACTAAATGACAATCTAATAACCACTGAATGACCCTCCTCCGCTAAAGCTTTAGAGGGCAAAGCAATTGAATGACCACTGAATTAATATAGGCTGTCTTTTTACAAGGAGATCCCGGCAATTATGTAAAAATAGTAATTTTAATTTATAATCCTGTGATTAAAATGTTTCAGAGGCTGCCATGTAGAAACCGCTGGATCTGTTACCAAAACCATAATCGATTGCCAGGTTTGTACGTGTTTTTTTGTCTGCCAGAATTCTTAATCCCAGACCATAACCAGGTTTTACAGAGCCAAATAATTTAAGATCCTGTGCTTTATTATCTGAAGTTGATGCATTAACAAACAGAACGCCACCGAGAATCCCTCCGGGCTTTGACAACGGGAAACGGTACTCAACTTCACCATATAACAAGTTGGCTCCTCTGAACCGTCCCTGGGCATAACCACGGGCACTGCGGCTGCGCTGGTCATATGCAGTGGCAGGAAGTATCATATATGGAAATTGGCCGGACTTCGAGAAATTGCCTAAAAGCCAGAAAGCAATAAGATGTTTTGGATTACTTTTTGACAATCCATGGAAACTCCTCCATTCAAATTGAAATAAATTGGCAGTGTACTGATTGCCAAGTACTTTTAGTCCTCCACGCCAACTGATCATTGCCAGTATCCCCTTATAGGCATTTATCATATTATCCCTTGTATCCATTATCAGGTTCAGGTTTAAGGCTGAAGAGTAGTAGTTGTCCGTTTTGAAGCCATAGTAGGTATTATAGGCATAATGACTCGTTAGAAGTGAATCACCGGGATTAAGCCTGAGTTTTTGATCCACAATTTTAAAATAGGAATCAAAGTTATAGCCAATTCCTGCATAGAATCCATCTGTTAATTTAATGGAAACAGACTGGTATAACCTGGCAAAATCGAATTTCATGGGCTGGGCCAGTGAATCGCTCGAGGTTTGCATTCCAAGAAGGTTATACTGATAATCAATTATTCCTCCCTCAGGTGAATTTGTTCCCAAACCATAAGTATCCTGTGAATATATCAGAAAACGCCAGTCACCACTTAAAAAAAACCGGTTGTTTTTTGTATAAATATTATTCTTCAGTAAAAATAGTACCTGTGACTTTGTAGTAAACTGAGCACTTCCCATAAATGCAGAATAGAGAGTGCTCCCCGGTACTTTGAAGGCATACTGGCCGCCTACTCCGAACATGAATCCGGTTGCAGGATTGGAACCGATAATCGGGAGGAGAAGCAAAGACCCTGCACTTTCAGGTTTGTCTTTTGGCGGTTTATGGAGGGCAGAGCGGATTACATCACTTAAATCTTTCTGGGTAATTGATTCAGCGGAAATCTTGAGTGAATCCTGTCCGTTAATAACTCCCGGTACGGCAAAAGTCAATAAATATATTAAAACCGGCCATCTGGAAAAAAATATCATGCTGTTTTTTTTGTATAAATATAGTATTAAGTCAACTATTAATATCAAAAAGCCTCATTAAAATTGAAATAGAATCCGTGGCTTTCGGTCCCGAATCCGTAATCAACTCTTAAATTCATTCTGGGCTGAACTGTAAGCCGATAGCCTAAACCAAAGCATGGAAGCCAGCCAGAGAAATCTTTAGCAGCTGTTCCTACCGATCCGGCACCAGTCCATACAACAGCTCCATGAGGACTGACTTCCCCATTTTTTTTCATGAACATGTGGCGATACTCAGTTATGGCAAAAAGCATGGAGTTATCTCGGAATCTGCCCCAGGTATAACCTCTGAGGTCAAAAGGTGTACCTACCTGCGACATTTCGCCATATGGAATGTCGTTATATCCGAACCGTCCTCTTAACTGAATAGCAATAGTCTTGCCGGGTCGTTTTATCTGAAAATATTTCCTTATATCGAAGTCGTACACCTGGTAATTATTCCGACCTCCAAGATATGAACCGGAAAAAGTGGCTGATATTTCAACGAAAGCCCCTCCCCAGGCATTTACAGGCACATCACGTGAATCGTATTGAAAGACAGCTCCCAGACCGCTGTTAAAAGGTTTGTCATTATATTTCATGACTTCCGTACCGGGGCACCAAAAATTACAAATCAAAGAGATTAGCCAATTTTTATTAAGATCTAGTCCTTGGTATATCCAAATTATTGATTATCAATTACCGTTGGTTTTAACCGACGGTTTAAAGCACTACTTTTCCGGGGACTTTAGTCCCTCATCTTTTGTCAATTCCTGGGCAATAAGATCGGATGAAAACGATAATATTATCAGAATACAACATAAGATATTTGAAGCAGATTTTCTGAATGAGCAGAATTTGATCATATAAAGTTAGATTGAGGTTACTGAGAAACTATTATAACTTATTTATAAATACTTCTGTAAAATTTCATAATTAACTCATAGGCAATTCAAAGTTAGATAGAATATATCACTACTAAACAGAAAATATCTGAAATTAGAAGGAGATTACCTTCGGTGAACTCGCAAAATGCCCGGTTCTTCGCTTCACTTCGTTTCGCTACTACTACTACTTATAATGACAACATTTTATAATATACACATTATATGATACTTATGTGTTAATCATTAAACTTAGTATCCTGATAGGTATAGTGACTCGAGATGACAGGTTTTTTTGGAAAGTACCGTAATGGGATTTGGGGATCCTTCGCTGGCGCTCAGGATGACAATTCTTATTTTTTGGGACAACGAGAGAGCAGATGCGATTCGCAGTGAGGCGAATCGCATCTGCTTTCTCCACTTATTAACAGACAAGGTGTCATTCCGAGTCCCCGTACAAAAATGCACACCAAGTGTTATGACAATTGTACAAATGTCAGATAATGTTTTAATTCATGAAATTACTTTTGCCATTCCAAGTCGTCCAGCAAGCAGGAGATTCCTCATCCCTAAGGCGGGATTCGGAATGACAATCTTTTTTTTTAAG
>Ga0315273_10000553_pt1 | contig 40202 bp, 40 predicted proteins | sample YL17G02_0_MG_FD_205753 | JGI IMG/M metagenome (GOLD analysis project Ga0315273, IMG submission 205753) | Sediment microbial communities from Yellowstone Lake, YNP, Wyoming, USA - YL17G02_0 | ecosystem: Environmental > Aquatic > Freshwater > Lake > Sediment | place: USA: Wyoming | collected...
CTATCCATCCGAAGTCGCTCAGCTCTCCCTCCCGCTGCCCTTCCCCGAGGGCGTAGATGGAAAACGTCGTTGGCTCGGACAATGCGAACCCTTGCCGCATCACTCTATTATCGCCGAGGCCGGTCGACATCAGGACGGTGTTCGGGCGTGCTTGAGGGGGGGTGAACATCGATACCTCGACCGATTCGTCCACAAGCAGTTCGACACCCCAGCGGCTCGCCCTCTTGTTCCAGTCTTTCGTGATGTCGTCCGACCACCATCCCTTGAACCAGTTGAAGAAGTTGTCCTTTTCTTTCTTTTCATCGCCGAAGAGGTGATCCCGCCGGTGGTCGACGTTCACGCGAATATGCGTGAATGTGGTGTGGTAGGCAAACACCGCCGCCGTGAAGTAGACCTCATACGATCCCGCGGGAAGGTTGACGTTGCCGTCAAAGGAACGGTCGTCTTTCGCCTTCGTCGTGTTGTCGGCGGTCATCTCCCATACCATCTGGCGCGTGTCGGCGTTGATGATCCATGCGTAGGCAAACATCTCATCGCTTTTATACGTCCAGCCGAAGTCACCCCCGCCGCCAAGCGCCTTGACATGGACCGGCGCTCCCGCCTTAAGGGAGAAGCCCCCCTGCTTGAGCTCGACCTCGTTCATGTCTCTCAGCAAAACAATCTGCTTCTCCCCCGCCCCCGCGTTCGAAGCCGTTACCGCCAGGAGAAAGATTGCCCAGCCGAGCCATGTCGTTATCCCTTGCCGTCTCATAATGGTATCACTCTGTCGTGTCGATATGGTGTGCTCCGTATATCTTCCTACGGCGGAAAATGCCGATTGTTACAACACTCCACGGTCGATTCTGCCAGAGAAACCCTCATTCCAACCCGATTTCCTTGATTGTCGGAGCTTTTCATGGTACATTGGATGGAGGAGGTGTCCGATGCGCGAGTATCTTGATCTTGTCGAGCGGGTGTTGACCAACGGTACACTCAAGAAGAACCGGACCGGCATCGACACGATTTCCTGTTTTGCGGAGCACTACCGGGTCGACCTGGGGAAGGGGTATCCTCTTCTGACCACGAAGAAAGTCAACTTCAACTCGATGCTGCATGAAGTGTTGTGGTATCTCTCGGGGGAGGACCACATCCGCAATCTTCAGAAACACACGAAGATATGGGACGCATGGGCGGACGAAAACGGGAATCTGGAGACGGCCTATGGCCGGTACTGGCGGAGGTTCCCGAGCGCCCAGGTGAACCCGCACACCGGCCTGTACGAAGTCGTCGAAATCGACCAGATCGGGATGGTGCTCGATCTGTTGAAGACCGACCCCAACTCGCGGCGGATGGTCGTGACCGCGTGGGAGCCAGGAAATGCCCTGAACAGCAGGCTTCCTCCCTGCCATTACACATTCGCCTTCAACGTCCAGGACAGCCGGCTCAGCTGCCATCTCACCCAGCGCTCGGGGGACATCGCCATCGGCATCCCCTTCAATCTGGCCGCGTACGCCCTTCTCACACAGATTCTCGCTCAGGAATCAGGACTCGGGCTGGGCTTCTTCAGCCACACCATTGTCGACGCCCATATCTACGTCAATCACATCGACGGCCTCAAGGAACAGCTCAAACGAACGCCCAAACCTCTTCCTCAGCTTCTTATCGAGAAAGCGCCGATCGACCAGCTTCGATTCGAGAATTTCTCCCTGGTCGGATACGAGTACGGTGAGCCGATCAAGTTCGAGGTGGCGGTGTGAGGCTCGCGCTCATTGCGGCGATCGCACGCAACCGGGTCATCGGCAGGGCCGGCGGGCTGCCGTGGCACATTCCAGAGGATCTCAAGCGCTTCAAGCGCCTCACCACCGGCCACACGATCCTCATGGGACGCAAGACCTGGGAATCCCTGGGGAGACCACTCCCCGGCCGGAGAAACGTGGTCGTAAGTTCCACCCCGGTTGCGGATGCGGAGTGGTACACGTCGATACCCGGAGCGCTCGCCGCGCTTACGGACAACGGCCTTGTCTTCGTCATCGGGGGAGGCACTCTGTACGCTCAGACACTCGACCTCGCGGATGAACTCTACCTGACACTCGTCCACCGCAATGAAGAGGGGGAGGCCCTCTTTCCCCCCTACGCGCATTTGTTGGGCACGGTCTTCACCGAGACAGCGCGCGAATCGCACGGGGATTTCGAGTTCGTCGACTATGTCCGCAAGGGGGCCTGACTCTCCTCTGCATCTACTCCCACTGGACGTGCCCTCCGCCTCCTCAGTCCTGATCCTTTTCCCCCCTGTTCTGTTTTTCCCTCTTTTTTCGTATGTTGGTGCAATGAAGGAAGTGGCCGTGGGCATACTCTCCCGGGGAGGGAAAATTCTCACCTGTCAGCGAAAAGGAAACGCTGTTTACGCGCTGAAATGGGAGTTTCCCGGAGGGAAGCTCGAACCCGGAGAGACTCCCGCGGAGGCTCTCCGGCGTGAGTTACATGAAGAGCTCGGTATCGAGGCCCGCATCGGCGAGGAATTCCATCGCCAGGAGTGGGTCTACGCTGAAGGAGCGGACGATCTGAAGAAGGACGGTTCCTATCGGGTGTTCTACTATATGGTCGCCGACTACACGAGCGAACCTGTCAACCGGGCGTTCGAACAGATCCGCTGGGTGACACCGGCTGAGCTCGGCTCGCTGGACATCCTTGAGGGGAACCGCGAGGCGATCGACCTCCTTGTGAAAAATGGGCGCGCCAGCTCGCTTCCATAAAATCGTCGGGCCCGTTCTGCGCTGGTACGGGCGTCACGGACGATCGTTCCCCTGGCGGGGGATTGACGACCCCTACAGGATTCTCCTCTCCGAGATCATGCTGCAGCAGACGCAGGTCAACAGGGTGCGGATCAAGTATCCCGAGTTTCTGCGCCGCTTTCCCTCGCTCCACGTTCTTGCGCGGGCAAGCGTCGGGGACGTGATTGTCGCATGGCGGGGGATGGGTTACAACAACCGGGCCGTGCGGTTGCACGCGCTCGCGCAGGTGCTGACATCGACCCACCGGGGCGTCCTTCCCGGCACGGCGGAGGCTCTCGTCGCATTGCCGGGCATCGGCAGGTATACAGCGCATGCCTTGCTCTCATCGGTGCATGGTCTTCCGGTCCCTATTGTCGATGTGAATGTACGACGGTTCTTCTCCCGGGTTTTTTGCCGGATGCGGTCTCTTGACGCGCTTCTCCCGGAACGGGACGTCTGGACGATTGCCGGCTCGGTGGTCCCCCGACGGCGCGCCTACGACTGGAACCAGGCGCTGATGGACTTCGGCGCGACGGTCTGCACTGCGCGGCAGCCGTTATGCGGCGGTTGCCCCGTCGCACGTCTCTGCGCGTCGCGCCGGAGCATGCAGAGGGTCTGGCATGCGGCGCGGAAGGTTGAGGCAGGCCTCGACGGCGTGCCGAACCGGATCTACCGCGGCCGCGTGGTCGAGCAGCTCCGCACTCTCAAGGGAACACCGGGTCTCACCGTGAAGGCCCTGGGGAGGAGGATCCATCCGCTTCTCCGGAAAGAAGGCGGGGCCTGGCTGCGGTCACTTCTCAAGGGTCTGGCGGACGACGGGTTGATCACGATCCGGAGAAACGGCAGGCGCGGTGTCGAACGCGTTACGCTGGCATGATGAGAGTCCCGGCGTACACCGAAGTCGACGAGCTCCGCCTCCATCACGCCGCGAAGCGGAAGGATATACGCCGTCGGCTGGCGGAATTTGCAGCCGTGCCGGGAACCGACTACTTCTACGAGCTGGCGTATTGCCTTCTGACACCCCAGTCAAGCGCGCTGAATGCGGGGAAAGCCATCGAAGCATTGAAGAAGGCGGACCTTCTGGGAGCCGACATCGATCCGGCGCGCATACTCTTTTCCAAGGCGCATTACATCCGGTTTCACAATACGAAAGCGCGGCGGCTCACGGAGGCAAAGAAGATGCTTCCGGAAATCCGGTCCCGGCTGGAGAACAGTCCTTCGGCGGAGGAGGTGCGGGCGTGGCTCGTTGGCAACGTCAACGGCCTCGGCTGGAAAGAAGCGTCGCACTTCCTGCGAAACGTGGGACGGCGCGACCTTGCCATTCTTGACCGTCACGTCCTGAGGAACCTCAAGCGGCACGGCGTCATCCGAGCCTTGCCGAAGACCTTGACGCCGTCGCGCTACCTGGCCATCGAGAGGAGGTTCCGCCGATTCGCCGAATGGATAGGCGTTCCGATGGATGAGCTGGATCTCGTCTTCTGGAGCAGGGAGACGGGAGAAATTCTAAAATGATCACCTGAGGCGTTCATCGTATGCGATATCTTGTTCTTGGTGCGGGGATGATGGGCTCCGCGGCCGCTTATGATCTTGCAAAGACCGGCCGTGACGACGAGGTCATCCTCGCCGACATCAATATTCAGACGGCGGCCAGTTCGGCCAAGTCGATAGCTGACAACGTCCGGCCTGTCCGCCTCGACGTGAACAACCACGCGGGACTGGTCGAATCCATGCGGGGATGCGGCGCGGTCGTCAGCGCGGTTTCCTATTCCGTGAATTTCCAGGTCACGCGCGCCGCGATCGAGGCGGGGACGCACATGTGCGACCTCGGCGGCAACAACGACGTGGTGCAGCGGCAGATCGGTCTGAACGAGGAGGCAAAGGCAAAGGGCGTCACGGTCATCCCCAACAGCGGACTTGCGCCGGGACTGATCAACGTCCTGGCGGTCACCGGAGCCAGGGAATTCGACGAAGTCGATTCCATCCATCTCCGTGTCGGCGGACTCCCCCAGCATCCGCGCCCCCCGTTGAACTACCAGATCGTGTTTTCCGTCGAAGGGCTGATCAACGAATATGTTGAAAAGGCTGCCGTCATTCAGGACGGACGGCTCCTCCACATCGATCCCATGTCGGGACTGGAGGATATCGACTTTCCCGCTCCCTTCGGTACGCTGGAAGCCTTCAGTACGTCAGGGGGGCTTTCTACGCTGACGGAGATGTTCGCCGGAAAAGTCAGGAACCTTGACTACAAAACGATCCGCTACAGGGGACATTGCGAGAAGTTCAAAACGCTGCTCGACCTCGGTTTTGCGACCTCCGAACCAATGATGGTGGGGGGGAGCGTGAAGACCAACCGGGAATTCTTCGCCGACCTGCTTCGCAAGAAGCTTGATTTCGGAGACAAGGACGTCGTGCTGGCGAGGGCAACCATCAGCGGACGCCGCGGGGCTGCCGCCAAGACACTCGCGTATGAGTTCGTTGACTACTTTGATGACGCCTCCGCGATGACGGCCATGATGCGTACCACCGCCTTCCCGACGTCGATCCTCGCGCAGATGCTGGCAAACGGCGCCATTGATCAACGCGGGGTGATGCCCCCCGAGGCATGTGTCCCCGGCGATCTGCTGATCACCGAGTTGGGAAAGCGAAACCTGAAGATCACCAAACGCGTCACCGAGACATGGAGTTGACCATGCATCCTCTGTCCGTCCAGATTGTCACGCGCGACAGCAGGTCGCAGCAGGAGGTCCGTCACGAGTACGTCGTCGAGACCCGGTATCCGCGGTGGGAGCTGATCAAGATATTTTTCCACGCCCTGTTCACCATGAAATATTCCTGACGGAGAACGTCCCTATGGCAGACACGTTTTCGTTCGATATCGTTTCGGAGGTCAACCTTCAGGAAGTCGACAACGCCATAAACCAGGCGCGCAAGGAGATCGCCCAGCGGTACGATTTCAAGGGATCGAAAAGCTCCATCGATCTTGATCTGAAAGAGAAGAAACTCACCATCCTCTCCGACGACGATTTCAAGCTGAAGAGCGTCATCGATATCCTGCAGAACAAACTGATCAAGCGCGGTGTCCCCGTGAAGGCACTCGACTACGGCTCCATCGAGCCCGCCTCGGCCGGGTCGGTGCGCCAGGTCATCGCGCTCCGCGTCGGCATTGACAAGGAAAACGCGAAACTGCTCGTCAGGATGATCAAGGACTCGAAGCTGAGGGTTCAGGCGCAGATCATGGAGGACCAGGTCAGGGTCAGCGGTAAGAACAAGGATGATCTGCAGTCGGTGATGAAGATCATACGCGACGCGGAGCTAGCCTTCGCCATGCAGTTTGTCAACTATCGGTGATGAAGACCCCGCGGATGCTCACCTGTGCTGCGGCCTGGTGTTTCGCAGGGCTGACGATCGCCGCCTCTCCTCCGGCGGCGGGGCAGCAAAATTCCATCCGCGTCGAGTTCACCGGCGATGCCGCCCGCGCGACCGTTGCGGGAGCGTTCCGGAACGACGGCACGCTCTACGTTTCTCTCTCCGACCTGGTGCACATCTTCTCCCTGTCGTCCTTTGAGAACCCGGCGACGCGGAAGCTGGAGGTCAAGCGCTCCTCGCTCCGCGTGAAGTTCGCCGGCGGCAACCCCTTCGTCGTGATCACCGATCAGTCCGGGACGCAGACCGTTCAGCAGTTTCCCCGGAATGTCATCTATGCGGCGGGGACGTACTTTGTTCCCCTTCAGTCTTTTCTCCCTCTCTTCCCGACCGTGTTCGGGGCCCGCGCCTTTTTTAGTCCGGCGGAGAATCTCCTCCACGTCGGGGGTGAGCCATCATCCTCCGTCTTCGACATCCCATCGGTCTCCTTCGAACCGAAGGCCAATGGTCTCCTGATACGCATCCCCTCGCAAAAGAGGCTCAGGGAGTACGAGAACTGGCTGCGGGCCGACGGGTGGCTGTACGTCACCATCGCGGACGCACAGGCAGATACGGCGGCGATCAACGCCATGAAACCGGTCGCGCCGGTGAGGCGGGTCCTCGCGATCCAGTCGCCGACCTCCGTTCAGCTGACATTCAAGCTTTCGGGGACGATCGCGGCGTCGGAAGTCGTTAGCGACGAGTCATCGAATGATCTTCTGGTCCTCGTCCGAACGGCCGCGCCGGAAGAGACTGTTTCGGCTCCTCCCCCGTCGCGTACAGCGCCCCGGGCCTCCCCTCCGGCCACGCCGTCACGCGAACACGACACACGGGCCGACCTCGAAGGACATCGCAGGCAGTGGCAGTTGGACGTGATCGTTCTCGACGCGGGACACGGCGGGTACGATCCGGGAAGCATCGGCGTGAGCGGACTGAAGGAAAAGACCGTCACGCTGGGCGTGGTGCTGAAACTGGGGAGGCTGATCACGAACAACCTGCCCGGGGTCAAGGTCGTCTATACGCGCAAGGACGACCGCTTCGTGGAGCTCGACCGTCGCGGGACCATCGCAAACAAGGCGGGAGGGAAACTCTTCATCAGTGTCCATGCCAATTCCCTGAAGCGGAAACCGAACCCCACCCGCGGTTTCGAAGTCTACCTGCTTCGCCCGGGGCGCTCCGAAGAGGCGATCGCAATCGCAGAACGCGAGAACTCGGTGATCGAACTCGAGGAGGGCTACGAAGCGCGGTATCAACAGCTGACGGAGGAGAATTTCATTCTCGTGACGATGGCTCAGAGCGCGCATGTGAGGGCGAGCGAGATGTTCGCGGATCTGACGCAGCGTGAAATGGCCGCGAAGACCGGCATCCCGAACCGGGGGGTGAAGCAGGCGGGGTTTTATGTCCTCGTGGGGGCGGCGATGCCCAATGTGCTTGTCGAGACCGCGTACCTGTCGAACAGGGAGGATGAGAAATTTCTGAAAAGCGAGGCGGGACAGCAGAAGATCGCCGAGGCCCTGTTCCGGGCCATTACCGGGTACAAGCTGGAATACGAAAAACTGCTTCTCGAAGGGAAGGAGATCGGCGGGATCGAGTAGGCTCCCCCCTTTTTCAACCCCGACGGACGGGCTGACCTATTGCACAACCAGGACCGGGATCTTCAGGTGATGCCTCACCTCCGAGATCGAGGCCCCGAAGAGGATATCCTTAAGCCCCCGGTGTCTGTGCCCCCCCATCACGAGCAGATCGAGTTGATGTTCCTGCGCGAGGCCGACCAGTGCGGCAGGGACGACGCCGAAGCCCAGCGACGTACGGACGACGACGCCGGATTCCCGCAGCTGGCGCGCAACGGCGTCCAGGCGTTCGCTGTCCTCCCGGGTCTCTTCATCGTAGGCCTCCTTGCCATAAATCTGGCCGCTCACCCCTTCGACAACGTGAAACAGGTACAGTTCCGCCCCGTCATGCAGGGCAAGCGTCCGGGCGTGAGAAAGCACCTTCGCGTCCATCGCACCGAAGTCGATCGCAACTCCGATGCGACTGTACTTCTGTGGCGTCAGATCGACGACGGGTGTGCCGGGTGACGCGGGACGGCGCATGGTCCGCCATGATTTCGGAATGGAGACGTAAACGAGAAAACAGGCCACCCCGACCGTGAAGGGGACGGCCGTTGCCCAGAGCCACACGGCCTCCTCCCCCGCCTCCGCGATCCAGCCGGTGAGCGTTGAGATGACGAGGCTGGCGTTGAGCCCTATAATGATCGCCGCGGACGTCCAGGCAAGCACCTTTACCCACGCTCTGTTCGTGAACACCCCCATCATGCTCCGGTCGCTCGTGAACTTGATCAGCGGGATCACGGCGAACGGGAGCTGAAGACTGAGGATGACCTGGCTCAGAATGAGCAGGCCATACGACCCTTCGTCTCCCCGGATCGAGATCACAATGACGGCCGGGACGATGGCAATCAGGCGGGTGATAAGGCGCCGAAGAACCGCGCGGATCTTGAACCGGATGAACCCCTCCATGACAATCTGCCCGGCGAGTGTCCCGGTCAGGGTGGAGCTCTGGCCGGCCGAAATCAGAGCGACGGCGAAGAGCGTGCTGGCGAGCGTGGTGCCGAGCAGAGGGGTGAGCAACGCGTGGGCCTGCTGAATCTGCGTCACGATGATCCCCCCCCGGAAGAAGACGGCGGCAGCGACGATCAGGATCGCCGCGTTCACGAAGAAGGCCGCGTTCAACGCGACCGCCGTATCGATGAGGTTGTATTTGCACGCGGCCCTTTTCCCTTCGTCCGTCTGGTCGACCGAGCGCGTCTGGACGAGCGCCGAATGGAGATACAGGTTGTGTGGCATGACCGTCGCGCCGAGAATGCCGATCGCGACGTAGAGGCTCTCCGAGGTGAGATGCGGGACGAAGCCACGGGCGACATCCCCCCAGACCGGCTCCGAGAGGAAAACTTCGATCGTGAAACAGACGCCGATCGTGGAGACGAGCATGAGGATGAAGGCTTCCAGCTTTCTTATCCCGTAATTCTGTACGATCAGAAACAGCAGCGTGTCCAGGCCCGTGATGATAACGCCGTAGAGGAGAGGAACCTTAAAGAGGAGGTTGAGGCCGATCGCCGTTCCCAGCACCTCGGCAAGATCGCACGCGGCGATAGCGATTTCACACAGGATCCAGAGGGCGAATCCCACCGGCTTCGGGTAGTTCTCGCGGCATGCCTGCGCGAGGTCGCGTCCCGAGGCGATTCCCATGCGCGCCGAGAGCGTCTGCAGAAGGACCGCCATGAGGTTCGACATGAGGAGCACCCAGACCAGCTGGTAGCCAAAGCGCGACCCCCCCTCGATGTCCGTTGCCCAGTTGCCGGGGTCCATGTAGCCGACGCTGATAAGGTAGGCGGGGCCGGAAAAGGCGAAAAGGTTCTTCAGCAGGCCCACGTTCTTCGGCACCGGGACGCTCCGGTGGACATCCGGGAGAGAAACATCGTGGTGTGATGAGGGTTTCATCCTTCCCATGTCAGGCGGGCTCCACAAAAACAGCGCCGGCCACTTCACGGCTGATGAACTGCTTCCTTGTACCGACTCTGACGGTCATGGAACCGTCGAACGACCGCCGTTCGATCACCGCGAAGCGCTGTCCGAGGCCCAGACCGATACGGGCGGCGTGCTGGAGAAGGGCCGGATCATCGTCACGCACGCGGCTCACCCGCACCGTCTGACCAGGTGCGCAGCCGGTCAGCGGCATGGCGGGGGTGCTGGCAATCTCGCCCTTCGCGTCCGGAATCAGATCGCCGTGCGGATCAACGCGCGGAAATCCCAGCGCCGCGTCCAGGCACCGCTCGAGTGCCTCCGAGGTGGCATGTTCCAGCCGTTCCGCTTCGTCGTGAATCGTGTCCCACGAGAACCCGAAGAACTTTGCGAGGTACATTTCCCAGAGGCGGTGCCGGCGCAGTGTTTTGAGAGCCATGCGCGTCCCGGCGGCGGTCAGTTCCACCCCCCGGTAGCGCCGGTAGCGGACGAGCCCCTTCCCCGCGAGCTTCTTCACCATCGCCGTCACCGAGGCGTCCGCGAGCCGCAGGCTGGCCGCCAGGGCCGACGTCGTGACCGGCGCCCCCACCTGCTGGAGCTTGTAGACATTCTTGATGTAGTCTTCCGTCGTCGGATTCGATGCGGCGGAAGTCAGGACTTTAGGCATGCCTAAAATATACTTTCCTTATGGTAAAAGTCAAGTCGTTTCCGTCGGGCGGGGCGATGGGACAAGGGGGAACTTAATCGGGGGGGCGGGCGGGATCGTCTTTAAATAGTTCGTCGCTGAGACCCGTATTGATTGAATACCCGGCATAGCGGACTGTGACGCTTCCCTTACGGGGCTTTTGCGACGGGCGCGGAGGGAGAACCTGCTCGACGGGCTCCGGATCGGACGTATCGGCGGGGGCGATGGCGAATGAGGCGACCAGTTCACTCGGGAGCCAGAACCCATCCACTTGTGCGTACCGGAATGCCGCGCTCATCATCCGCTCACCGGGCTGCGACATCACAAGTTTTTCCACGGTCCATCGCGCCGGATCCACGTACACCAGCACCGTGCGCAGACGCGTCCGTTCAGACTTCGCAATGAGCGTCAGGGCGTAGAGCGTCACTCCCTCTGAGGATTCACGGGCGACGCCCTTCACCGTGTAGCGGTTCATCAGCCGGCCGGCGTTGAGAACGAGTCCTTCGCGCGGAAGAAGCGCGAATCCTTCTGCGTCGATGTGTATCTTGTCCGGCCGCTTGAAGAACAGCCGCACTTTCATGGGGGGGACGTTCAGCCGTTCGATGTCGGCGGTGATCTCAAGCGTGGCGGAGTAGTCATTGACCTTCGCGGAGGCCTCCTCTACATTCTTCAGGATTTCAAGTCCCGACGGATCGCCCGGATGCCACGCGGCGGACAGGAAGACTGCTGCGCAGAGCGCCCCCCGGGCACCCCACCCACGGAATCCGGTTATGTCCTTCCGGGCCATCACCCCTGCTCCCGAACATCCCCGGGAACGAGAAAGGTGTTGTATCCCCACATCAGGAGTGTCGCCACAACGCCGATGCCTACAAGAGCAAACCACACATAGTGCGGTTTACCCAGAGCCTTCGACGTCTGATACAGCCATCCACCCAACGGGTCGCCGATAAAACGGGCGATGGCAATCGGAAGGAAGGCGTATCCCTGGAAGAGCCCCTGCTGGCCGGGAGGAGCGATCGCCGAGATGTATTCGTAATAGCGCGGGGCTTGAATCATCTCGCCAACGGAAAATGCTACGATCCCCGCCGCGATCGTGGGAATGCTCGGCGACAGACCGATGATGACCCAGATCAGCGACGAGATGAAGAAGCCGGCCAGGATCGCCTGATGCGTGGGTATGTTCTTGGTCAGACGATTCACGGGGATTTGAAAGAGGATGATCGCTCCCGCGCCGGCCCACGATTGGATGATCTCGTAGGGGGCGTCTTTGCTGATGTAATCCGTGATATAATACGGGATGATGATGAATTCCTGCCAGAAGATGATCCAGTAGAGTGCGTAGATCAGGAGGAAGGCCATGAACCGGAGATTGGCAAGGACGACAAAAAGATTGGCGATCTTCTTCCCGAGCGATTCGACCACCTCCGTGGCAGCGCTCTGAACCCGTTTGTACAGGAGCAGGTTCACCACGAGCATGGCCAGGCAGCTGAGCGAAGAAACAAGATAGACGAACTCATTACCGAACCTGTCGCGGACGAAGTACGCTATCGTCGGCCCGATCATCGCTCCGGCGTTCACGAGCCAGTAGTAGAGCGCAAAGCCGAGGGATTTCGTTTTTTCCGTCGTCGTCAGCGCCACCGTGCCGAGCACGGAGGGTTTGATGAAGGAACCGCCAAAGGCCGTCAGCACCAGGAAAGACAGTAAGAGCCAGAACGGGGGGGAGGTTCCATAGATGCCGGAAAACGCGGTCATGCCCAGGGAACCGATGAGGAAATAGCCGCATGCAAGTATCGAGAAGGCAATGGTAAACGCGCGGCGAAATCCCCACTTGTCCGCCAGCGTGCCGGCAAGAATCGGGAGCAGGTAGATAAGTCCGCCGAAGATCCCGGAGAGGGTCCCGGCCTCGGCTTCGGTGAAGCCGAGCCGGTTGCGCAGATAGATCATGAAGACGATCTGCTGGCCGTAGTAGGCGAGGCGTTCGAAGAGCTCCATCCCGTTTGCGACCCAGAACGACGGATGGAAACCCCGACGGAGCGAAGAGATGCGTTCGGCGATGGACAAGGAAGACTCCCCATGTGGAACAGCAGACAGGAAACGCGGCGTTCGGCGATTGCCGTCCGGAGTTTGCTAGATGAGCACGATCTCCTGTTGAACTTCTCCGTTGATTTCCGGGACGCCGTCGGAACGGATAAACATATTGATCTCGGTCCGTACCGCCATGCTTCCCTGGAGATAGATTCCCGGCTCGATCGAGAAGCAGCAGCCGGGGAGCAGCGCACGCTCGTCCTTTGTCTCGAGATTGTCGATGTTCACGCCGTTGCCGTGTGTCTCCTCGGTGATCGAATGCCCGGTCCGGTGGAGAAAATACCTGCCATACCCCGCCTTTTTCACCACGTTGCGGCAGGCGTCGTCCACCTCCCACCCGTAGCAAGGCTGACCCTTTGCAAACCTGTCCTGCACGAACTTCACCGCCGCATCGCGGCCATTCCTCGCCGCGGTGAAGATCTCCACGTATTTCCTGGGGGGCGCGTCACCGATATAGCCGACCCAGGTGATGTCGTAGTAGATTCCGCCGGGCACGTTCTTCTTCGCCCACATGTCGATGAGAACCGTGTCCCCCCGCTTGAACGGGCGGGCGTTGTCGGACGTCAGGTCGAAATGCGGATCGGCGGCATGGTCGTTGACGCCGACCATCGGCGGGTCGTAGGTCGTGAGGCCTTCCTCCGTGAAGCGCCGGAGAATGAACTGCTGCACGTCGTATTCGGTCGCCCGGGCGTCGTTGCGGATCGCTTTCCGGATCTCCTCGAAGGCCTCGGCGCGGATGACGTCCATGATACGCGCTGCCTCCCTGTGCGTCCGGTACCCCTCTTCCGGGATGACCGAGACGAACATCTGGACCAGATCGGCCGATGAGGCAATTTTGTACCCGAAACTCTTGAGCAGTTCGACCGTACCGGCATCGACCATCGAAACATACGGAACGTTGTTCTTCGGTGAATACTGCATCGCGATGGTCTTCCGGGCGCCGAGCAGCTTTTTCAGGGACGCATGGAGTTCCTGCCAGGAGAGATAGATCATCTTTTTCCCCGGCAACGAATCGAGCCGCATCGTTTCCACGGCCGACACCAGCTTCCTGGGTTCTCCCCTCGCAGGGATATAATAGTACCACCGGCGGCTGCACATCTTCTCGAAGTTCAATCCGAGCACGCGGTAGGCGAGATAGTCACGGTTGCGGAAATCGCACAGCAACCAGCCGTCGATCTTCTTTGCTCTCAATGCCTTCTGGATTCCTTGCAGGTCCATGGTCGTTCTCCGGAAAACGTCGGTGGAGGGGACGCGGGTGGGATAGGAGACGGGCGTCAGCTCAAAACGTCCTTCTTTACGAAAATATACCAAGTTGCCAGATAAAATCCAATGCTGTAGAGTCCGAGATAGGCGACGTGGCTCGCGATGTCCTCCCAGGGGACGGGCTCGTTCATCACCAGCTGCCAGACGCTGACATAGGTCGTGAACAGCCACGGACGGATCGCGGCAAACAATGCCACCGGCGTCGTGCTGACGATCAGAAAGACGATGACGACCGCCATCGTCCCGATAATCGGGCCGATCGAGTTTTCGACGAGCGACGAGAAGAGGAACGCCAGCGTGGCGACACACCACATGCTCCAGATGCCGAGCCCGGTCGCCGCCGCGATCCGCCAGGGAACCTCCGCCTGCGGGATGATGGTGATGGACCGGCCGGGGACGATGAGGTCGCCGGTCCCGAACAGCGCCATGCCCAGGGCCACGCTCAGGAGGACGAGAAACGCGACAAGCGAGAAGCTGTACGTCAGCGTCGTAATGTACTTGGCAAGAAGAATTTTCGACCGCGAAGGGGGGCGGATCAACAGGAGACGGAACGTCCCTCCGGTCGCTTCGCCGGCAAGCTGGTCCCCCGCCACCAGGCTTATCAGGAAGGGGATGTGAATCCAGAGGCTGTTCATGATGAAGGTGGTGATGAAGTAGGCGTTGAAGAGATTTCCCACCATGAGGAAATCCTGTGCCAGCCCCCGTGTCGCGCTGCGCACCAGGGACCCCCCCTCCGCCCTGAACCCGAATTCCACGAGCGGGACGATGATCGCCACGGCGATGAACCCGATGTACGTGCGCCACCGGGCATACGTCTTGAGGAGTTCGTTCCGGAGGAGTCTTCTCATCGGATGTCGGACGCTCCTTCCGTGAGGGAGAGAAAATATTCTTCGAGTGAGCGCTGGGGTACCAGGGCCGTTACCTCGACGCCGGCGCGGACGAGACCGGCGTTGAGCGACGGTATCTTCCCGGCGGGCATGGTCACCAGAACATGGTCGCCCGAGAGTCGTGCGTCCTTTCCATAGGGCTCGCGGCTGATGATCTCCAGCGCCAGATCGAGAGGGGCGGCAGTGATGCGGACGGTAAAGGTGTCCGCATGGAGAAGCTCGCGCACGTCACCCTGCACGACGAGGGAACCGCCGTTGATGATCGCCATGTTGGTGGCAACCTGTTCGATCTCGGTCAAGAGATGCGACGAGAGGAAGATGGTGATCTTTCCATCCGACGCAAGTCGCGTGATGAGATCGCGCACCTCCTTGATCCCCTGCGGATCGAGCCCGGTCGTGGGCTCATCCAGAATCACGAATTCGGGCGCGCCCAGGAGCGCGCCGGCAAGGCCGAGCCGCTGTTTCATGCCATGCGAGAAGGACTTGACCCTCTCGCCGGCGCGGGACGCGAGGCCGACCGTCTCCAGGATCTTCTCGATCACGCGGGCCGGCACGCCTCCTTTCAGATCGCCGATGATCTGAAGGTTTCTGCGCGCGGAGAGGTAAAGATAGAAGTCCGCGCTCTCCACGAGACCTCCGACACGGCCCAGAACCTCGCCGCGATGGCCGCGCAGCGGCATGCCGAAGAGCTCGACGGTGCCGGTGGTCGGCGCCACGAGCGAGAGAAGCATCCGGATCGTCGTGCTCTTCCCGGCCCCGTTCGGACCGAGAAAACCGAACACCTCGCCGCGACGGACCGTCAGGTCCAGATCGCGCACGGCCCACCGCTTGCCGTAACGCTTTCCCAGCCCTCGGGTCCGGAGCACCGTCTCACCCGGCATACGCACCTGACTTTCGCTCAATAATGTGACATTTCAGCCCTAGACGGGGGGAGATCACGCCCGAGGCCGTCGCGTGAGAGGTTTCTTGACTCTCCACCGGTTTTTCCCTACTTTAGTGCCGGTCATGCCAAAGTCTCCTCGCACGTCAAAGTCTGCAAAGCAACCCCGGCCGCGCACAAAGCGGAAGCCCGCTCCCCGTCGCGCGTCATCCAAAGACTCTGTCCTTGAACGACTCCAGAAGAACATTCTCTTCAGCGGCGTGAACCCGCGCATTCCGGGGAAGGTGGTAAAGCACCCCGTCGAGCGCAAGTACACGACAGATGAGATCATCTTCGATGAATCATCGCGCGGACGCGAGCTCTGCTGCATCACTCACGGACGCGTCCGGATCAAAAAATATACGAAATTCGGTGTGGAGTCGCTACTGGCCGTTCTTCATGAGGGCGACTTCTTCGGCGAATTGTCGACCGTCGATAGTCTCCCCCGCTCTGCCCGGGCGGAGGCGATGGACGAGTGTACCATCGTCGACCTCAGCCCCAGGGAGATCCGGGCGCTGTCGAAGATCAGCCCGGAGTTCACCTTCAACCTGCTGACGAACATGGCGGTGCGCTTGCGCACGATGGATCAGACCTTCGTCCTGGAACTCGACAAGAACGCCCTCGCCTCCAGGAAACAGGTCGACCGCCTCAGCCTGCTCATCGAGGCGAGCAAGATCGTCAACTCCGCCATCGACATCGATAAGCTTCTCGGTTTGATCCTTGATGTCGCGGCGCGGAGCATCAACGCCGACCGGGGAACGCTCTACATGCTTGACAAGCAGGTGGACGAGCTCTGGTCACGGGTCGCCCAGGGGAACAACATCATTGAGATCCGCCTGCCGGTCGGCAAGGGACTGGCGGGATACGTCGCACAGACCGGCGAGGTCGTCAACATCGCCGACGCGTACAAAGATGCGCGGTTCAATCCCGAGATCGATAAGAAAAGCGGCTACAAGACCCGCAACGTTCTCTGCATGCCGATGAGGGACAAGGAGGGGAAGATCTTCGGTGTCTTCCAGTTCCTGAACAAACGGGAGGGCCCGTTCGGCCCGGAGGACGAATCGTTCATCGACGCCCTGTCGGTCCACGCCTCGATCGCGCTCGAGAACGCCAGGCTCGCCCGGGAGATGGTCCAGAGCGAACGGCTATCGGCCGTCGGCAAGATGGCAAGCACGATCATCCATGATATCAAGAACCCCATGGGGACGCTGCGCATGTACGCGCAGGTCATCAAGCGAAAGACCGGCGACGCGGAGTCGGCGCAGCTGGCCGAGGAGATGATCCATCAGGTCGACCGGTTTGTGAACATGACGCAGGAGATCCTCGACTTCTCCCGCGGCATCAGCGATATACATCTCGAGAGGGTGAAGCTCGCCGACGTCATGGATGGCGTGCTGGCCTTCATCGAGAAGGACCTGACCAAGCGCAACGTCACGTTGCTCCGCAACCTCGAGTACGGCGGCGAGTGCATCATGGACGTCGAAAAGATGGTCCGCGTATTCTATAACCTCGCCGGCAACGCGGCCGACGCGATGAAGGACGGCGGCTCGCTCACCGTCCGGTCGCTCCTGCGCGACGGGATGCTCGTTCTCGAATTCACCGACACCGGTTGCGGTATTCCCCCGGAGCTGCGCTCGAAGGTCCTCGAACCCTTCTTCACCCACGGAAAGAAACACGGAACTGGTCTCGGACTCGCCATTGTGGTCAAAATCGTGGCGGATCACCACGGACGGCTTGAGATCGATTCCGAAGTGGACGTGGGGACGACCCTCCGCATTCTCATTCCGGCCTCCTGAGGCCGTTTGGCCTCTGGGCCTCCTGAGGCTGCACTTGCCGCTGTTGAAACTCCCCCGAAAAATGCATATCTTGTGTGCCGCCGGTGCGGTGTCAGTATCGCGGGTAGATGGCGAAATTGGCAGACGCGTTGGACTTAGGATCCAATGGAGCAATCCGTGGGGGTTCAAGTCCCCCTCTACCCACTCGAGAACGGCAGCAATGCCGGGTGGAACGGCCGGCCTCCTCCCGCGTGGTAGAACGCGGGGCGACATGATAACGTGTTTTGGGAAGGATAGAATCGGTGCAGGTCACCATCAACCCGCTATCGGACATCCAGCAGGAAGCGGATATCCAGGTCAGCAACGAAGAACTCCAGCCTCATTTCGACCAGGCCTATGAGAAGTTCCGCCCCAAGGTCGAACTGCGGGGATTCCGCAAGGGGAAAGTCCCGATGCCGATGATCCGGCAGTTGTACGGGGAGGCTATCGAGAACGAGGCGCTCGACACGATCGCGAACGACCTCTACCGGAGGGCAATGGAGGAAAAGAACATCCGGCCCATCGGTCAGCCGACGATGGTGGACATGGACTTCAAGCGCGGGGAAGAGTTCCGGTTCAGAATCAAGTATGAGGTAAAGCCGGCGATAGCCCTCGGCAGGTACAAGGGCGTCGGGGCCGAGAGGCCCGTTCACGCCGTCACCGACGAGGAAGTCGAATCGGAGATCACCGGCATCAGACGCGCCAATGGCACGCCCGCGGAGGCCGAAGCGGTCACCGATCCCGAGCATGTCGTCACCGGCGATGTGCAGGAGCTGGACGAGGCGGGCACGCCGCTGATCGGGAAGAAGACCGCCAGCGCCCGCTTTTCGCTCTGGGACCGGACGCTCACCCCCGAGATCCGCAACGCGTTGCTGAACGCCAGGGTCGGAGAAACCTCTCCGGTGCGATTCGAATCACACCACGGCGATCATGCCCACCCGGTCCACCTCGCGATCGCGGTGACCAAGATCGAGAAGATGACGCTGCCGGCGTTCGATGACGAGCTGGTGGCAAAGATCACCGCCGGGAAAGAGACATCCGCCTCCGCGTTCCGGGCGAACCTGAGGACCGATATCGAGAAATACTGGAACGACCAGGCGAACAGCGCCCTGGATGACAATATCGCCCGGACCATCGTCGATGCGCACGATTTCCCGGTGCCCGGCACGCTCGTGGAAGGTCTTCTCGACTCGTTCGTCGACGACGTCAGGGAGCGCTCGCGCGACCGGAAGCTGCCGAAAGGCTTCGACGAGAAGAAATTCCGCGAGGAAAGCCGGACCTACGCCCTATGGCAGGCGAAGTGGATACTTATCAAAGAACAGATCGCCGCGGCGGAGCACCTCACGGTAACGGACGCCGAGATCGAGGCGATGGCGGAGGCGGAAGCAGTTAAGATCGGCGTCGACAAAGAACGCCTGCTCCAGTTCTACAAGAAATCCAGCGGCGCGACCGACCGCCTGCTCTCCGACAAGATCATGACGTTTCTCAGAACCCACGCGAAAGTCACCGAGACGGCAGCCGCCGCCGCGCAGCATTCATAATGAACGGATCCGCATCATGACAGCCCATAAGACATTCAGCCAGCTTGTCCCGATGGTCGTGGAACAGACCGGCCGGGGCGAGCGTGCCTACGATATCTTCTCCCGCCTGCTCAAGGAGCGTATCGTTTTCATCGGCACGCCGATCGATGACACCATCGCGAGCCTTGTGATCGCCCAGCTCATTTTCCTCGAATCGGAAGACCCCGACAAAGACATCAACCTGTACATCAACAGCCCCGGCGGAAGCGTCTCATCGGGGCTCGCGATCTACGACACCATGCAGTATATCCGTCCGGACGTTGCCACGATCTGCATCGGTCTGGCCGCCAGCATGGGGGCGGTGCTTCTTGCCGGCGGCGCCAAGGGCAAGCGCTCGGGCCTTCCGAACTCCCGCATTATGATCCACCAGCCATGGGGCGGGGTGCAGGGGACGGCATCGGACATCAGCATCCAGGCCGAAGAGATCCTCCGGACCAAGAAACGTCTCAACGAGATACTCGCCCAACACAGCGGCCAGCCGCTTGAGACGGTGGAGAAAGATACCGACCGCGATCGCTACATGTCGTCGGAGGAGGCAAAGGCGTACGGCTTGATCGACACCCTGTTCGTAAAGAAAGAGAAAGTCAGCGAAAAGAAATAACCGCACGGATACGAGGCCATGAACCAGAAAACCAGGGGCGGCGACCAGATCCATTGCTCTTTCTGCGGAAGGACACCCGAGGAGGTGCAGAGTATCATCGCGGGACCGGATGTGTATATCTGCGACATCTGCGTTTCCAGTTCGGTCGATATCATCCGCAACAACCTGGCCTCCGTGACAACCCGACGGGGGATCCATGGCAACCTTACCCCGGCGCGGATCAAGGAGTCGCTCGACGATTATGTCATCGGGCAGGAACACGCGAAGAAGACCCTTGCCGTCGCGGTGTATAACCATTACAAACGGATCGACGCCAGGGACCGGCAGTTCGACAAGGACGACGTCGACATCGACAAGACGAACATCCTGCTGATCGGACCGACGGGAACGGGTAAGACGCTTCTCGCCCAGACCCTTGCAAGAATCCTGGATGTCCCTTTTGCGATTGCCGACGCCACCACGCTCACCGAAGCGGGATACGTCGGCGACGACGTCGAGACCATCCTCGTCCATCTGCTTCAGAACGCCGAATACAACGTCGAAAAGGCGGAACGGGGCATCGTCTATATTGACGAGATCGACAAGATCTCCCGAAAGAGCGAGAGCGCGTCGATCACCCGCGACGTGTCGGGGGAAGGGGTGCAACAGGCCCTTCTGAAGATACTGGAAGGGACCATCGCCGGCGTCCCCCCCAAAGGAGGGCGGAAACATCCTGAACAGAGTCTGATCAATATCAATACGCGGAACATCCTCTTCATCTGCGGCGGTGCCTTCGAAGGATTGGAGAAGATCATCGCCCGCAGGGTGAACCAGAACCCGATGGGCTTCGGCGCCGACATCAAGGGCAAGAAGGAGGGGAACACGGACCAGTTCCTGCTGTTGGTGCAACCGGACGATCTCGTGAAATTCGGAATGATACCGGAATTCGTCGGGCGCGTGCCGCTGGTGTCGGCTCTGCATTCGCTCGGCGAGGAGGCGCTCCTGAGCATTCTGACCGAGCCGAAGAACGCGATCGTGAAGCAGTACAGGAAGCTCTTCCGGATGGAAGGCGTGGACCTGCAATTCGAGGATGCGGCGCTCAAGGCGGTGGTGAAGAAGGCCGTCGAACGCGGCACCGGTGCCCGCGCGCTCCGCTCCATCATCGAGGAGGTCTTCCTCGATATTATGTACGCGCTCCCCGACAAACGGAACCTCGCGTCCTGCACGATCTCGAAGGATGTGATCCTGAAGAAAAAGGATCCGGTCTACAAATTCGAAGAACGGAAACAGTCGGCCTGACTACCGTTCCATTCTGATGCCCGGCTCTTCTTCGATCAGGTGCAGCGCAACGCGCGAGGTGTGCACCGGCGTCCGGAACCCGACGGTCTTTCCGGAGGGGATCGAAGGAACCTCCGCGGTGAGCGCCGTCGTGGTGGTCCCGTCCGTCACCCGGAACGTTATCGTGACCTTTCTCGCCTCTTCCGGCCCGTCGTTCTTCACTTGCCCTTCCATCCAGTAAATCGAACCCGACGAGGGGACGCTCATCCCCGCATCAAGCCCCCCCGACGTGCTCGCATTCACATCGCTCTTCAACACCCTGCTGACCACCGCAATGTCCGACGCCCGGCCCGGGCAGCCGGCCAGAAGAAGCGCGAACGCAAAGGGTAAAAGTCTTCTCATCGGTGCTCTCCTTGGAGATGGGTTAAAAGACATTACGGGCGCTCCCCTGTTTGGTGACCTTGACGTCCTGTAACATGGGAGACTTCAGCTTGATTTCGACGCGGAAGTTCCGGTAGGGACCGGTCGGGACCCAGTTGAAGTTGAGCTCCCAGCAATGGAGGTCTCGGTACACGACGATTTGAGGCGCGGTGAAGACCCGGTTGATCAGGTCATAGCTCGTCACAGCGTTGATCTTCCAAAACGGAGTCAGATTGAAGCCGAGCCCTACCGAGAGACCCGAATTGATAAACGTGTTGTTGGGGTTGGACTGGTCCCTGTTGAAATTGAAGTTGAGGTCCAGGTTCCAGGGAATGCTGAAATCGGGGGCTTCCTGATCGTACAGTCCGACGTAGCCGCTTTTTGCCTTTCGACCGAGGGAATCGGCGGGCGATCGCTCGGGTCCCGCCGTGGTCTTCTTCTTCTCCCCGCTCAACCGTGTTCCGATGCTGATCCCGAAACTCGTAAGATCCGCCAGCCGTCCTTCTTCGTTGAGTAGAAACTTGTTCACGCGTTTGCCGTAGAGCGGGTTGTTCGGATCCGTTTCGAATTTGTACAGGTTGAACCTGCTGGTCCCTCCGATGGAAAGATACTGCCCGACGCTCGTCCGGAAATCAAGCCCCAGTTCGCTGAAACGGAGACTATCGGCGGCGAAGTTGTAGGAGATGCCCGCGTTGAGATTCAGAAGCTGGAACTTGTTGTCCTCTCCGGCGGTGTCTCCCGACGCCGTCTTCATTTCGAACACGTTCCCGATATTGAACGAGACCGCCTCCTGCTTTCCCGCGGGCGCGCCGCCGAAGACCTCCCGGTCATATTTCCCGTAACGCTGTTGCACGCCGTTGGTGTCGATATACGTCCCGTAGTAACCGTAGGCGGGTTGGGCAAAGTCGGGCTGGTACGTGTACGACACCGACGGGGTCACCTGGTGACGTATACCCTTGATGCCGAAGACGTTCGGCTGGAAGATGCCGAAGAACTTCGTCTGGGCCGAAATGCCCAGATTGTAGTAGCGGACGGCGGTGAACGCTTTGACGTCGCTCGTCACAAGCGCCCCGGAAGCAGGATTAATGCTCTCTTCTGTCCGTTTGTGGTACCACTTCTCCGTATAGTTGAAGAACGGCGTGATCGATACATACCCGAGCTTCGGCGACGCGTTGACGCTGGCCTGGTTCAGGAGGCCGGCCCGTTGGTCGTACGAGTAGGAGACGACGGGTCCCCCGGGCGTGTCGTACACCGGAATTTTGTCGAGCACATCAAGGAGCTGGCCGGAGTACGAGAAGCCGATCAGCTCAAACCATGCCAGTCCGGTGGCGCTCCGCTTCGCGGCACGGAACGGAAAGCTCTGGCTCATGTTGAAGCCGATATTCGGCAGGATTGTACTCGTCTGCCCGGTCTCGAGGTTCTGGTCGCGCCGGATGTTCATCGTCAAACTGCTGTTGGGCGGGCCCTCCCATGACTTGGTCAGAGTGGCATTGGAGACGATGTTCTGGCGAAGGAGTTCGCTCAGGTTGTTGCTCGTATTCTGATAATAGGAGTTGCTGGAGAAGGTGAAGTCGACGAGCAGTTTGGTGCTCGGGCTGAAATCCTGATTATGATACCACCGGACATTGAACTCCGTCAGATTCTGGTAGCCCGGATCCCCGGGCTCGCCGGTGACCGATCTGCCGAACGATCCGCTCAGTGCCCCGGAAAAGTTATAACGTAACGCGTACTGGTAGTCACCGTAGAGGACGTACCCCCCCTTTGTGTAGCCGTCCGCCTTGAGAGCGAAATCCATGTAATCGCTTATTGGCCAGTAGTACCCGAAATGGGTCAGGTAGCGACCGCGGTAGCTCGAACCGAATGCGGGAGGGATGAAGCCGGGGCGCCGTCCCCGTTCGCTGGGAAAGATGCCGAACGGAAGTGCGAAGACGGGAACATCCGAGATATACAGGAAGACCGGCCGCCCGACGATGTTCTCCTTGATGTTAACTTTCATCTCCGGGCTGCCGAAATAGAAATGCGGATGGTCGAGTTCGCATGTCGTGAACTCCCCGTCCTCCACAAACAGGACGTTCGACTCCACCTTCTTGATCTCCTCGCCGTAGTAGAGCCCCTTTTCGATCTCCGTCTTCCCGAGATTGATCTTTCCCTTCTTCGACTTGAAGTTGTAGGCAATCGTCTCGCCATGGTACGTCTCCGCCCCGTCGATCAGCTCCGGCAACCCTTTGAGCTTTTGGGTGCCAGTGGTGTCGGAGGTGTCGATCGTCCCGCGCGCGTTGAGGAGCGATGTCGTCCAGTTGATGTCAATATTCTGAGCCCTGAGGGCAAGCTCCCTGTAGGCGACGTTGCCCTTCCCGAACAGAAACATGGTTCTCTGGGACAGCGAATACACGACGGAATCGGCCGCCGTGTACGTTACCACGGAATCGATCCCCGATGAGGATGCGGACGCCCGGACGGTGTCCTTCGCCGCGCCGCTCGTATCGCGCCCTGCCGTGGAATCGCGGAGGGGCGTCTTCAGTGTATCGGAGGAGGAGGGCTGGGCCTGGAGAAGCCCCGGCAGGAGGCCGGTCGCCAAAAGGAGAGCGGCGGCACATGGAAGGCGGGTCATCACCGCTGCTTCTTCTTCCACCAGGCATTGAGCCTGGCCCGGATGTTCTTCTCCTCCCCGTTCTCTGTCGGCATGTAATACATTTTGGCCGACAGCGGGTCCGGAAGATATTGTTGCTCCACGAAATTCTGCCGGAATTCGTGAGCGTACATGTACCCGGCCCCGTAGCCGAGGTCTTTCATCAGTCCTGTCGGCGCATTGCGCAGATGAAGCGGGACCGGTGCGGCGGGCCGCGTGCGGACATCACTGGCCGCCTCGTCGATGGCCGCGCAGGCTGCGTTGCTCTTCGGGCAGGAGGCCAGAAACGTCGCCACCTGGGCGAGGACGATCCGTGCCTCCGGCATGCCGATCGCATCGACGGCGGTGAAGCAGGCCGTCGCCAGCGTGAGCGCGTTCGGCACGGCGTTGCCGATGTCTTCGGAGGCAAGTATGATCAGACGCCGCGCGATGAACTTCGGATCCTCGCCCCCCTCGAGCATGCGGGCCAGCCAGTAGACGGCCGCATCGGGGTCGCCGCCGCGCACGCTCTTGATGAACGCCGAGATGATGTTGTAGTGTTCTTCCCCCCCTTTGTCATAGCGGACGTAGGCGCGCTGGAACGCTTCTTCGAATTCCTTTCTCCCGACTCTTTTTGATCCGTCGGGAGAGGCCCTCGCCAGCGCGATCGCTGTTTCAAGTCCGTTGAGCATCATGCGCGCGTCGCCGCCGGAGAGGAAGATCAGGTCGTCACGGTCATCGACGTCGATCCTGGACGCCGACAGGACGGTGTCACCTGAGAGCGCACGGTCCATGATCGCGTTGAGGTGCCTCGCCAGAAGGGGCTGCAGGACATATACCCTGCTCCGGGAGAGAAGGGGGGGAATGACTTCGAAGGATGGGTTCTCGGTGGTGGCGCCGATCAAGACGACGACCCCGTCCTCCACGGAGTGCAGGAGAGCGTCCTGCTGTCCCTTGTTGAAGCGGTGGATCTCGTCGATAAAGAGGACCGTCCGGCGACCGAGGCGCGAACGGTTGGCGTCGGCCTTTTCCAGCACCTCCCGTACGTCCTTGACGCCGGATGAAACCGCGTTCAGCTGAAAGAATGCCGCGCTCGTCTGCCCCGCGACGATGCGCGCCAGGGTGGTCTTCCCCGTGCCCGGCGGTCCCCAGAGGATCATGGACGACAACTGGTCCCCCTCGATGAGCACCCGGAGCGGTTTCCCCGGACCCAGAAGGTGTTCCTGCCCCACGAAGCCGTCGAGCGTGGAAGGTCGCACACGCTCGGCGAGGGGCACCGACGCGGCACTCAACGACGGAGGGGGGTCGAACATCCGGCCCTGATATTCCCGACTGCCATCAGAAATCTGCACTCTCTCGATTCTCCTGCTACTTCGCCGGATTCACCCTGTAGACCCGTTCCCCTTCCCTCACCATTCCGTGCTTCTCCCTTGCCACCTTTTCGATCATCTTCTTGTCGCCGTCGAGGGCTTTTGACTCGGACTCCAGTGCCTTCCTTTCGGCTTCGGCGGCGCGGATCTTCGCGTCGAGTTCCGCCTTCTCGTTCTGCATCCGTATCCGCTGCAGGATTCCCCGGTTGCCAAAGACCACGAAGCCAAGGAGCGGTACTGCAACCAGAAGGGCCACCATCAGCCGTTTGTTCTTCAGCAGCCTCTTCAGGAACGGCTTTATGTCAAAACGCTTCCGGTCCTTCCGGTAGAAGAGATTGTCCATCGCCCGCCTACGCTCCGCCGTTTTTGTACCAGTTTTTCGCAGGCGTGTACGACGTCCTGCGCCCGGCCATCTCTCGGTGCCGCTCGATCGCCAGCTCGATGAGCCGGTCAAGCAGCGCGGGGTACGGAAGCCCCGAGGCCTCCCACATCTTCGGATACATGCTGATCGCCGTGAAACCGGGGATCGTGTTGACCTCGTTCAGGATAATCTTCCCTTTTGACTTCGTCACAAAGAAATCGACGCGCGCCATACCGGAGCAATCGATCGCCCTGTAGGCCTCGACGGCAAGTCGCCGGACCTTCGCTGTCACGGCACCCGGGAGACGGGCGGGGATGACCGCCATCGATTTGCCGTCGACATATTTCGCGTCGTAATCGTAGAACTCGTTTGAAGGAATGATCTCCCCCGGCACCGAAGCCATCGGGGCATTGTTCCCAAGCACGCCGCATTCGATCTCGCGCACCCCCTCGATTCCCTGCTCGACGATCACCTTCCTGTCGAACTCGGCGGCCATCACAAGGCCATCGGCGAGTTCTTTCCGGGTGTGGGCCTTTGAGATGCCCACGCTCGAACCGGTGTTCGCCGGCTTGACGAATACGGGGAGCCGGAGTTTTTTGGCCACCAGGCGGACAACATGGGAAGTGCTTCGCCTACACTCCTCCGAAAGGAACCAGACATACTTCACGATAGGCAGACCCGCTTCGGCGAAGAGCTGCTTCTGCACGATCTTATCCATGCCGACCGCTGAGGCGAGCACTCCGGCGCCGACATAGGGAATATTCGCGAGCTCGAGCAGGCCCTGCAGCGTCCCGTCCTCACCGTACGTGCCGTGGACAACGGGAATGACGACGTCCAGCGTCTCCCCGCTGTTCTGCATGCCGGCAGAGGAGACAAGCCCCTGCCGGCGCGGTTCAGGGAGCAGGAATTTCTCCGGCTCCCGATCGAGCCCCGCCTTTTCCTTCAACAGCCTCAGCCCTTGCGGCGAGCTCACCCAGCGTCCTTCCGGTGTTATCCCGATCGGGATTACGTCGTATTTAGCCGGGTCGAGCGCCTGAAGAATCGACGTGGCGGAGACGAGCGAAACCTCGTGCTCGCCGGAGCGTCCGCCAAAGATCACTCCCACTTTCAGCTTCTTGGTCATGTCATGAGTCCGGGTGTTGTCAGCTTCTGTTTGATGGATCGTCCATCCTGGTCGTCGTTCATCCCCCCCCGGTCGTCCTTCCACCTGATGACGCCGGGCTCATGTTAACGGACGCCTTTCTTTGTCTGGTTGTTATACCGGCTGTAGATCGGCGCCAGGGACGTTCCCGGCGGCTGGTTCTTCTCCCGGATCTCAAACAGAAGCCGTCTGGCCCCCCTCGACCAGACGATTCGGCGTGTATTGTGGTCTCCCGACTTGACCTTGCCGTTGGTCCTCACGATTTCGCGCCCTTCGTCGATGACGACATACAGCTCATCGTCGGTCGCCTTGAGTCCCTCAACGTAATCGATCCCCCGAAACGTGTAGGTGATCTCGGCACTCAGAGTGTCGCCGCTCACGATGAATTGTCTGCTCATCACCCTGCGTCCGGGCCCTTGGAAGGCCTTGATTCCTTCCGTATCCGCGGAGGCCATCATCACGCCGAAATCCCTGATGCGCGCCGAATCGGTGACCCCGTCAGTGCGGATGTCGGTGAGACGCATGTACGCCTCGCCGCTGCCGTCTTCATTCATCTTTATCCTGTGCTCGGTCGATCTGATCAGAAGGCACCCCTGAAGGAGCACTGCCGCCGCCATGAATGCGGCGGCCAGGAATCTACGGCGTCTGTTCATGTGTGACCTCGATTGATAGTCATGGAAGGGCCGCCGGTTGATGGGCGGGTCCTCTGGTCCATTCTTCCGCGATCTGTACGGCGTTTGTCGCCGCCCCCTTCCGGAGGTTATCCGAGACGACCCAGAGATTAAGCCCGTTGGCCACCGTCGGGTCCCGGCGGATCCTTCCGACGAAGACTTCGTCCTTGTCCCAGGCGTCCACCGGCATCGGATAGACCGACGTTTCCGGATCGTCCAGCACCACGACCCCCGCTGCCGCCCGGAGTGCGTCGCGTGCCGCCCCCGCATCACAGGGTCGCTCAAATTCAACGTTGACCGACTCGCTGTGTCCCCCCCACACCGGCACGCGCACGCAGGTCGCACTGACACCGATCGCGTCGTCCCCCATGATTTTCCTCGTCTCGTTCACCATCTTGTGCTCCTCCTTGGTGGACCCGTCGTCGACGAAGACGTCCACATGCGGCAGCACGTTGAAGGCGATCTGATGGGGGAACTTCTTCTCGCCTGCCTTGCGTCCGGCCACCTCGTCCTCCAGCTGCGTGAGTCCTTTTTTCCCGGCTCCGGTGACCGACTGATAGGTCGACACCACGATCCGGCGGATCCTCCAGAGATCGTGCAGCGGTTTGAGCGCTACGACCATCTGGATCGTCGAGCAGTTGGGGTTCGCAATGATACCGCGGTGGGTGAAGATCGCCTCCCGGTTGACTTCGGGGACAACCAGCGGAACATCGTTCTCCATCCGGAAGGCGCTGCTGTTATCGATGACAAGCGTTCCCGCCCTGACGGCATGCGGGGCAAACTCTCTGCTCACGGCCGCGCCCGCCGAGAAGAGCGCCACATCCACACCGACGAACGATGCGGCGGTGAGTTCGCCGACCGTGACCTGTCCACCGTTGAACGCGATGGTGCTCCCCGCCGAGCGCGCCGAGGCGAGAGGCCGCAGTTCGCCGACGGGGAACCGGCGCTCTTCGAGCACCTGCGTCATCTTCCGGCCGACCAATCCGGTCGCGCCGACGACAGCCACCGTGTATCGTCTCACGGATCACCCTTCGTAAAGTTGCTCGACCGTTTCCCGCTTTCTGATCAGCGTGCATGCGCTCCCGTCGACGAGTACTTCGGCCGGGCGTGGACGGGCGTTGTAATTGGAGGAGAGAACGAAACCGTAGGCGCCCGTGCACATCACAGCGAGGTATTCGCCACGCTCGACGCGGGGGATCATCCTGTCGAGGGCCAGGAAATCTCCCGATTCGCATAGAGGACCGACCACGTCGGCCCTCTCCAACGGCCGCCCGGCGAGCTGCGCCGGAACGATCTGATGGTAGGCGTCGTACAGGCTCGGGCGGATCAAATCGTTCATTCCCCCGTCAATCACGATGAAGAGCTTGTCGTCCGTTTGTTTGCGGTAGAGCACCTTCACCAGAAGCACGCCGGCATGCGCGATCACCGAACGCCCCGGCTGGATCGATAGCCGGCAGTTCGTCTCGCGCAGCAGCGGAAGGACGGTTCTTATGAGCGCTGCCGCGGAGAGGTTCAGCTCTTCCGGTTGTTCGACAGGGATCTCCGGGTGCGTCACATATCCACGGTACTGGACGCCGAAGCCACCGCCGAAGTCCAGATCGGTCATCGGCATTCCGGCCGCGGTCAGGTCCCTGACGAGAGCGATGAGCGCACCCGCCGCCTTCAGAAATGTCTCCGCCTTCGTGATCTGGGAACCGATGTGGCTGTGGACGCCTCGCACCTCGATTGCCGGCAGATCCCGCGCCCAGCGAAGCACCTCTTCGGCCTTGTGTGCCGGAATTCCGAATTTGTTCTGTTTGAGGCTCGTCGACACATACGCGTGCCCTCCCGCGTCGATATCGAGGTTGACGCGCAGAAGGATTCGTGCTTTCTTCCCTTCCCGGAGTCCGATCTGGTTCAGGACGTCGATCTCCTCGGTCGATTCGGCGTTGAAGGCATGGATGCCGGCACGGAGGGCCGCGGTGATCTCATCTTCCCGTTTGCCGACTCCGCTGAAGGTGATTTTCGCGGGGGGTATGCCTGAGGCAAGCGCGATGGTGAGTTCACCCAGGGAGGCGACATCGGCACCGTATCCCTCTTCGCCGATCAGGCGGAGCAGCTCCCGGTTCGCATTCGCCTTCACCGCGTAATACGAAAGATGAGGATGGCCGTCGAACGCCTGTTCGATATGCCGGCAATGGTCGAGAACCGAACGCTTGCTGTACACGTACAGCGGTGTGCCGAACTCCTCCGCGACCGTACGGAGCGGAGCAGATTCGGCCAGCAGCGATGAACCGTTATAAACGAATTCCTGCATGGCGTGTGGACCGGTTACAGAAACATTCCCACCAGATCCCGGAACGGCGAGAACGCCGCGGCGATCATGGCGGAGAAGGCCCCCTGGACGAACGGGACTCTCATCAGGAACAGGAACACAATGACGCCGGCGAACCCGATGCTCATGAATTTCCTGGCGGCCGTCGCCGGGAGCGCCGCCGCCATGACGTGGGAACCGTCGAGCGGCGGAATCGGCAGTATATTAAAGACAGCGAGCACCACGTTCATGTACATTCCGCCGTAGAACATCGTCACGAGAAACTCGAGCACACCTCCCACGATCGGCGACCCGCCGCCGTCGATGCCCCGCGCCAGGGAAGCCAACGCGACGACGGCCATCGAGCAGACGAACGCAAGGACGATATTCGACAGCGGGCCCACCACCGAGACCAGCACGTTATCCCTCCTCGGGTGGAGGAAATTGAACGGGTTCACCGGCACCGGCTTGGCCCAGGCGATGAACACGTGTCCTGTCGCCGCGAGCGAAATCAGCGGCACCAGCACCGAGCCGACGGGGTCGAGGTGGGGGATCGGATTGAGCGTGAGCCGCCCCAGCTCCTTCGCCGTCGGGTCGCCGAGTTTCATCGCCATCCATCCATGCGCGATCTCATGAATGATGACGGAGAACAGGAGGATCGGTATGACCGGAAGTTCGTTGATCACGACGCTTCGGAATGGCTCCTCTCCCTTGCGCGCGGTCCCGCCACCGCGCAGTATCTGGTGAAGTCGACCTTGTATCCTTCCGCATGGTAGGCGCCGGTGGCGCGGTCCTGACGGTACCGCCCCCGGTACGCTCCGCCAGCGATCCGGTCGAGCATATCGACCAGCGCGTCGATATCGGCGTGTGTATTGTAGCACCCGATGCTCGCACGGACCATCCCGGGCATGCGTGATTTGTCCCCGGAGATGACCTCCGCCATCAGGACCCTGTCCTCCTCCGGGCCGACACCGAGCAGTTCCTTGACGTAGGGATGCGCACAGAAGCATCCGTCGCGCACGCCGATCCCCCCTTCGATGCCGAGGATCGCGGCCGTGAGTGAATGGTGCATCCCGTCGATATTGAAGGTTATCACCCCCACCTTCTCGCTGAGTCTTTCCGCGGGACCGTAGAGACGCAGTTTCTTCACCTTCGCAAGCCTCGCATATCCGTATGCGAGCAGCTCCTGTTCGTGCGCGGCGATCGCGTCCATTCCCACCGTGCGGAGCACGCGGATCGCGGCCGCAAGGGCAACGCCGCCGACCACGTTCGGGCTCCCCGCTTCTTCCTTGTGCGGGGGACGGTTCCAGACCGCGTGGTCGAGCGTCACAATGTCGACCACCCCGCCGCCGACGAGGTCGGGGTCCCCCGCGTCAAAGAACGATTTTGGCCCGATAAGCGCCCCCGTGCCGAACGGAGCATACATTTTGTGCGCGGAAAGGGCGAGGAAATCGATATGGCGCGGATCATCATCCGGCAGCATGTCGATCGTCCGGTGCGGTGCGAGTTGCGCGGCATCCACGAAGATCCTCGCCCCGGCTGCGTGAACCCATGTGGCGATCTCATGCACCGGGGAGCAGATACCGGTGATATTCGAGGCCCCGCTGAGGGCGACGAGCTTCACACGCCCCTGCTCGCGCGCGAGGATGCCCCGCAGGGCCGTCTCGTCGAGGTGGCCATCCGAGGTGATGCCGGCGTGGATGACATGTGCATTCTTCCTCCAGGGAAGGTCGTTGGAGTGGTGCTCCATCAGCGTCGTCACCACCACGTCGCCGGGGGCGAACCCGAAGCGGTTGGAGAGCTTGTTGATCGATTCGGTGGTATTCTTGGTGAAGATGACTGTGTTCCTCTCCGGATCGGCGCCGACAAACTCCCCCACCGCATCATGCGCCGCGTCGAAGACGTCGGTGGCAAGAAGCGATTTGAATCCCGTCCCGCGGTGGACCCCGGAATACCACGGGAGAAACTCCTCGATGGCTTTCATCACGCCGCGGAATGCCGGTGTGCTGGCGGCGTTATCGAGGAAAACGTACGGGCGCTCCGTGCCGTCAAGCAGCGGCACCCGGGTGTCGATGCCGACGATCTCACGTCGCAGGTCGTCGATGGTCAGTCCGGCCGGACTCTCATGCACTTGAAGAGGCACGTTGTCTACCCTTCCCATGTTGATCCGGCGTTCTTCGGCGCTCCTCTGCGGCCCGGCGTCTTCCCGTCCTTCCCGTTGCGGGGGGCGTCCGGATCGCCGCATCCTATCCGCGCGGATGGAACGTCCTGTGTACTTCCTTCAGATACTCCCTGTCGATATGCGTATAGATTTGCGTCGTCGAGATGTCCGAGTGGCCGAGCATCTCCTGCACCGCGCGGAGGTCGGCCCCTCCCTCCAGCAGGTGCGTCGCGAACGAGTGACGGAAGGTATGAGGGTGTACCTCTTTCCCGATCCCGGCCTTCCGGGTCGAGGCCTGGACGATTTTCCAGATCGCCATGCGCGTCATCGGCTTTCCGCGCGCATTAAGGAACAGCGCGTCCAGCCCTGTCCCGCGCAACGCCAGAGCAGAGCGGCAGTCGGTTTTATACCGGGCGATCCACCGGAGCGCGGAATCCCCGATGGGGACGAGACGTTCTTTCGAGCCTTTCCCGAAGACGCGGACGATACCCTGGGACTCGAGGACGTCGCGCTGCTTGAGCCTGATCAGTTCCGAAACGCGGATTCCCGTGGCATACAGCACTTCGAGTATCGCGCGGTCGCGGAAGATCAACCTCCGGGTGCGGTCGCTGGCCGGTGGCGGCTCGCGGTCGAACTGGCTCAGAATCGACTCCACTTCAGCCTGGCTCAGAACGTCCGGCAGGGAGCGTTCCAGTTTGGGGACATCGATGCCTTCCATCGGATTCTTTTTCGTTACCCCCTCGCCGACGAGAAACTTGTGGAAGCCGTTGAGCGAGGAGATGCACCGCGTGACCGAGCGTGGTGAGAGCTGCTTGGCGCGCAGCGTGTCCAGGAAGGCGACCACCAGCTCGTCGGTGATCTGGTCGGGGTGCGTGACGGCACGACCCTCGAGGAAGCGGACGTACCGGCCGATGTCAAGGCGGTACGACGCGATCGTGTTGCGCGATGCGTTTTTTTCGAGCGACAGGAAATCGAAGTACTCCTCGCTGCGCCGCTTCATTGCTTATCGATCTCGTTAATGATCGTGGAGAGACGCTCTCCCTGGGGTTCGGTCACGGGGCTTCCCGGCCGCCGTGTCCTTCTTTTCGTCGAGTCGGGGTACTTCACGCGGGTATGGTAAATGCCGACAAGGACACCGAGGAAGGCGGATTTGATTCTGGTCAGATCCTTCAGCGTCAGCGGGCATTCATCCAGCTCTCCCTCCTCGAAGCGCTTCTTGATGAGCTCCTCGATGGTCTGCTCGAGCCGCTGCGGGGTGGGCTCGTCAATGGTCCGGACAGCAGCCTCGATCGCATCGGCCAGCATCATGATGCCGGTCTCCTTGGTCTGGGGCTTCGGCCCAGGGTAGCGGTAATCCTGCTCTTTGATCTCGTCGATTTTTGTTTCGTCCGGATCGTTGCGTGCCAGCTCCAGCGCCTTGTTGTAGAAAAAGTCCATGCGTGTGGTCCCGTGATGCATCGGGATGAAATCGACGACCTGCTCGGGGAGATGGTGTTCGCGTGCGAGGGCCATGCCGTCCTTGACGTGCGCCGCGATGATCAGAGAGCTCATGCGGGGGGACAGCTTGTCGTGCCGGTTTCTGGATCCCTTCTGGTTTTCCACGAAATATGTCGGTTTCACGATTTTCCCGATGTCGTGGAAATACGCCCCCACGCGGGCGAGCACGTCGTTCGCCCCCACCGCCGCCGCTCCCGCCTCTGAAAGAGTCGCCATGGTCATGCTGTGGTGATACGTCCCGGGCGCCTGTTCGGAAAGCATCCGGAGGAGCGGGTGGTTGAATTGCGCAAGCTCCATCAGCGACAGGTCGGTCGTCACGCGGAATGTCTTCTCCAGGAAGATCAGCAGTCCGTACGTCAGCACCGGTGAGATGATCGCGTTGACAAGGCTGTACGCCAGTTGTGCGGCCACCACCGCGGGGGACTCGAAGCGCTCAAGCCCGAGGGCGATGATCGTGAGGGCGTAGCCGAGGAAGATGAAACCCAGTGAGCGGAAGATCTGGGTCCGGTTCTTCATGTCGCGCACCGTATACACGGCGAGGGCCCCCGCGATCAGGGACGCGAGCGCGATGGAGTAGTCGTTGCCCCGGATGCCGGCAACGAGGAACGAGATGACCACCGTCCCGTAAAATCCGACGCGGGAATCGAAGATGATCGTCAAGAGCATCGAAGCCACCGGGACAAAAATCAGGTATTCCACCGGCGCGGTGACGTCGACCTCGCGCGTCAGGTAGGCAAACGCCCCCTCGAGCAGGAACAGGAAGGCGATGAGTCCGATCTGCCAGTTGTTGGAAAATATCCCCTTCCTGAAAAGGAAGAGGTAGAGGCCATAGAGCATGACGACTAGGCCGACGTGCAGCAGGGTACCCAGTATCTGAAGGGGACTGTCGGAGGCGGGGCCGCGTTCGACCCGGACACGATGCAGCGATTCGAGCTTAAGCCTGGTTTCCTGCGTGATCCGTTCGTGCTTGCTCACCACCCGCTCGTTCTCCTGGACGAAGCCGATGGTCCTCGGCACTTCATCGGCCGCCGCGGCAAGCGCCTGGTCGGTGGCCGACGGGTTGATGCGGACGTTCGGCTGGACGTGCATCACGCCGATCTTGTAGGCGATGCTCACGGCCTCGTTGTCGCCGGCGAAGCGGGTCAGGAGTTCCTTTTCAAGCAAGGCATGGAGGTCGTTCTTGTCAAGCAGTCTCGAGAACGGAAGGATTTCTTCGAGCGTTCCCTTCCGCAGCGCGATGTCGGCCCGCGTGAACGTGTTCTTTGTCCTGTCGAGGATGCCGGTCCGCAGGTAGGCACGCGCGGACGCTTCGAGAAGGCGGCGCATCTCCTGCAGGCGCCCGGAGGCGGCCAAGGACGAGAGGGCCTCCCATTCCTTGTAGGAGAACGGGATGTCGAGCGCCGAGGCCAGCCGACCGAACTGTGCCGAGTCCGCCGCGGCCTCCGGAGAGCGTTTACGAAGGCTCTTCCTGAGTTGCGCGCGGGTTGCAAGGGCTTCATCGAGGCGGACGAAGAAGTTTTCCAGGCGCGTCAGTTGAGCATCGGAGGCCGCCGTGTCGCGTTCGAACACCTCGAACACCTTCTTCTTCGCCTGGTCGACGTCCCGTCCGTATTCCCGTTCGTCGCGGAAAACCGGGAAGGAGAAAGGAGCGATCAGATCCTTTTGCGCCCAGACGGAGCCGATCTTGTAGTCGAGCTCAAACGATTCGCCGCGGGGGAACAGAAGCGCGAGCATCACGGTCAACAGCAGACCGATGCCGATTCTGATCAGCGTCCCTTGGGCGATGCTCCCCGTGCGGAGGAGACCGCCAAGCTCAAAACGTGATTTCTCTTCGTACATGCCGGGAAAAGGAGACAGATTATGTAAACAAATATCGGGAGAATCCCCTTGAGAATCAATCGGGTTTGAATCTCCTTCACGGTTTGCCTATATTGATGGCATGTATCTGAGCCCTGCGACCTCCTCCCTGCTTGCCTCGCTCGACGCGATGTCCGCCGGCACGCTGGCCCGCCGCGCCGATCTGGGAGTACTGCTTGAACTGGGCGCCCCCTCCGGCAGGCAACAGCAGCTCAGAGATCTCAGCTTCTTCGCGAAGTTCGTCGACCGGACCTACCGGATCATGAAGCGGATCGGGAAAGAGGGGGAGGGATATGAAACGCTGACGCGGGAGCTCGGCGGGAACCTGGAGAAGGCGACGGCTTTGATCAGGGATCTGGTGGAGGATGCACCCCCCGATGAGAAGTCGCGGTTCCTCTCAGGGTACTGTGCGGTAACCGGTGAAGGGCTCGAGAACCTGCTTGCCTTGTTGCATGACCTGGGCTGGTACAAGAACTGGCTGATCGACACCGGAAAGTCTCGAAAGGGTGTTGCGTGAAATATCATCCCCGCACTGCCCGTATTGCCCTTTTCGTTATGGTCATCGGCGCCATTTTCTGGCTCGGCGGCGTGAACATACGTGCGTTGATCGGAAACGACATGCTGAAGACCGGAACTCTTCAGTTCGAGGAGTATCTGGCCCCGGAAGCCGAGCGGGAGATCTTCCGGCTCATTTCGTTCACGTCGGTCCTGATCATGATCAGCTACGCGGCGGTGCTGGTGAGCGGGACCGTATTTCTCGTCACGTCGCCCCTGCGGCTGAAGGAGAACGGCTGGCTGATGATGAGCGCCCTGTTGTTCTATGCCTTCGTGCCGGTCGAGCTCTTCACTATGTCCATCGATGCGAGGATGGCCTACATGGAATTCTTCACCACGGCGGGGAACGACATTTTCCGCGAGCTTTTTGTCGCGCGCCTCGGGGCCCTCGCGGGGGCTCCCGCCATTGCGCTGCTCTGCTATTACACGATCATCGCCTTCGCGATATTCCGCCCGTTCACAGCGACCCTTCACGCGAAGCCATGAGGCACGAAGAACTCATAGGAGAGTTGCACGAGGTCGCCGCGCAGATCGGCGTGACGATCCGGTATGAACGCGGGGATTTTGAGGGGGGGTACTGCATCCTCAAGGAACAAAGGATCCTTCTTGTCAACCGCCGGCTCAGCCCGTCGAGAAAAGCGTCCGTCCTTGCGGCCGCCATGCACGAGATCGGGACGGAGAACATGTTCCTCAAGCCGGCCGTCCGGGAATACATCGAAGACGAAGTGGCCAAAGCCGCCCGTATCTCACACTGAAACCCCGTCGTAGCGGCCATGATCAGGGCGGTCATATTCGATCTTGACAACACGCTGGTCGACTTCATGAGCATGAAGCGGCTGGCCGTCTCGGCAGCCGTCGATTCGATGATCGACGCAGGCCTGAGCCTCAACCCTGGTGAGGTACGTGCGAGGATCGATGCCATCTACAAGGAACGCGGCATCGAATTTCAAAATGTTTTTGACCAGCTCCTCTACGACGTATTTCAGAAGGTCGATTACAAAATCCTTTCCGCCGGAGTCATCGCCTACCGCCGGGCCAGGGAGGCGGCGCTGGTCCCCTACCCGCACGTCAACATGACCCTCGTTGCGCTTCTCAAGCGGGGTATCAGGCTTGCGGTTGTCTCCGACGCGCCCGGCCGTGAAGCCTGGCTCAGGCTTTGTTATCTGAACTTTCATCACATGTTTGATTACGTCATCACCTTCGAAGACACGGGCGAGCGGAAGCCAAGTCCCGCCCCCTTTCGCCGCGCACTGGAGTTGCTCCAGGTGCAGCCGCGGGAGACGCTGATGGTGGGCGACTGGGCGGAGCGTGATGTCGTGGGGGCGGCCAACCTGGGGATCACGACCGCCTTCGCCCGCTACGGCGACACCTTCGGGACCGTCGAATCGCACGCAGATTACGACCTCAATGACGTCTCGGAGTTGCTCCGGGCGATTGACACCGAGAATGCGAAACGGAGGGGAGCGTAAGCGGGTATGGTTCGTGGCATCGGGGTCGACATCATTGAAATACACCGGGTCCAGCGCAGCATCGAAACGATCGGGGAACATTTTCTGCAAAAGGTTTACACCCCCGCGGAGATCGCCTACTGCGATGCACGGGCGCATCGCTATCAGCACTACGCGGCCCGGTTCGCAGCAAAAGAAGCTCTGAGCAAGGCACTCTCGATAGGCTGGGCGGGCGAATTCCGCTGGAAAGACGTCGAGGTGACCAACGAGCCTTCGGGACAGCCCCGTATCACCCTTCACGGCAACCTGCGCGCGCACCTGACGGGGGCGACGCTGATGCTCTCCATGTCGCACTCCGAGAGCCATGTCGTCGCCATGGTGCTGATCGAGGACGGACGGAAGTGAAACTGACCATTTACAGGAAGGTGATGCTCGGCTTCGGGATCATCATCGTCCTGATGATCATCGCCAGCGCGTACGTGCTGCTCGAGCTACGGCACGTCTCCGACACGACACGAAGTACCCTGACGGTCGACGTCCAGGCGATCGATCTGGCCAAACAGATGAGGACGATACTCTATGAAGAAGAGCGGTACGCGCAGAGGTATCTTATCGCGCGCGACAGTATCTACCACGCGGTCTTTGTCGACAACAACCGTTTATTCGTCCGCGATCTTGATTCGCTCTCGTCGATGCTCCCCGGGCCTCGTGACCGGCAGCTGGTTCTCCGGGTGGCCGAGTTGCACGACTGGCACTTCACCGCGGTGTCGGAGGCCGACCCTCTCGATCCGATCGCCAGTGACAGGGTGCGCACCGACACGATCGATACGATCCTCAAGGCCCTCGACGACCTCATCGTAGGCAAACAACAGCTGGTGAGCGCCTCGGTAGAGAACGTCGACGACGCGACCCAGCGGGCCCTCCGGGTAGCATCGCTGATCGCAGCCGGGACGTTGCTTGCGGCGATCGCGACGGCACTCATCATCGCGCGGACGATCACTCGCCCTTTGCGCGTCCTGGTCGCCGGAACCAAGAAGATCGCCGGAGGTACATTCGCCCGCATCCGGATACGGTCGCGCGACGAGATCGCTGACCTCGCATCGGCGTTCAATTCGATGAGCGCGAGCCTTGATGCGCTGAACCGGTTCCGGGCGGAGATGATGCAGCACATATCCCATGAACTCAGGATGCCGCTGCAGACGATGCATTCCGCCTACTATCTGCTGACCCAGCAAAAGGCGGGCCCGCTGAACGAGCAGCAATTGAGCCTACTCAATTCGATCAGGGAGAACATCGACAAGATCACGATGTTCAGCGATCAGTTCCTCGACCTCTCGAAGGTGGAGGCCGGGATGATGGAGTACAACCTCGCGAGCACCGACCTTGCGACGGTGGCGGAGCAGGTCGTCCGTGATGCAGAGCTGATTGCGCTCCGGAGAGAGATCGCGCTGACGTTCACACCTGCTCCTGCGCCGGAGGTGATGGTCGATCCCGAAAAGTTCGTGCGGATCGCGGGGAACCTCCTCAACAACGCTCTCAAGTACACCGACAAAGGGGGGAGTGTGGAAGTCACCGTCGGACCCTCTCCTCAGGGTGCGTGCCTGAAGGTACATGACACCGGAGCGGGGATCCCGCCGGAGGAGTTGCCAAGGATTTTCACAAAGTTCTACCGGGCGTCAGGCGCGGTGAAAGGCCGCAAGAGAGGGACGGGAATCGGATTGGCGTTTGTGAAGGCGCTGGTGGATGGTCAGGGCGGGAAGGTGTATGCAACGAGCACGGTAGGTGCGGGATCGACATTCACGGTCGAATTCCCCGCCGCCGCATCGGAGAGGAAGAAGCCGGCATGAAGTGGGCGCTTTTCGTATTAAGCGCGGCGGCCATGGCCGCAGGGTGTGCTGGGGTCGACGGGAGCCGTTCCGACGACGCGGTCGCATACCACATGCGGATGGCGGACAGCCTCGAGCAGGAGATGGCGTTGCGCGGGGCGGCGGAGCACTATGCGGCCGTCGCCGAGGGGTATCCACAGTCGGGCGCTTACCCCGTTGCGGTGAGGAAGGCGGCGATTCTCTACTCGAGTGAATTTAACGAAGCGCGCAACGACAGTCTCGCTCTTCACTGGTTCACCGCGTATCTCGGTCTCCCCCTGAAGAAGGCCGAGCGGGAGAATGTGCAGACATTCGTTTCTCTGTTGCAGCGGACCAGGACGTTGCGGGAGGAACTCAACAGGCGGACCATGATGGCAGACAGTCTGGGCGCCCTGGCGCGGAGGCAGGCCGGGACATTGAACGCCGACACACGCCGGATTCAGGATCTGGAGGCCGAGCTGCAAAAGGCGGAGGGGGAGCTGAAGAAGATCAAGGATATTGACCTGCGGCTTTCCAGGAGCCGCGGTAGAAAGTAGACCGGTCAAAAACCTTGAAAACAATGGGTTGCATCCCAATGCCTGATTCCGGCGGGTTGCATGTCAGCTCCCTTTTGTGTAATTTTCTCTACAGCTCTTGCCGTCGAACATTCCGCGATGCTCGATGAAGTCCCTCGGGATCAAAAAACTCTACTACTCGATCAGCGAGGTGGCAAAGATCACCGACCTCGAGCAGTATGTGTTACGGTACTGGGAGTCGGAGTTTGAGCATCTCAAGCCCCAGAAAAACCGGGCGGGAAACCGGATCTACACGAACCGGGATATCAAGCTGATTCTCTACATCAAGAAGCTTCTCCGTGATGAGCGGTATACGATCGAAGGGGCGAAGCAGGTCCTGAAGGACTATACCCCCGAGGTGGATACCGGAGAGCAGCTCGAGTTGATCGACGCGCCGAAGCAGCGGCCAAAGATCAAAGACGAGCAACTGAAGGCGGATATGACGGAGACGAAGGAATTTTTGCAGGAACTATTGAAGAAGCTTAACTGATCTTTCTTTTGTTTTGCTGTCACGGAGCGTAGCGCAGCCCGGTAGCGCACCTGAATGGGGTTCAGGGGGTCGGGGGTTCAAATCCCCCCGCTCCGACAAAAATCAACGACTGTCGCAGCGGTTGTGCTGACATCGTAGCAACTTTCC
>Ga0315273_10000554_pt1 | contig 40099 bp, 26 predicted proteins | sample YL17G02_0_MG_FD_205753 | JGI IMG/M metagenome (GOLD analysis project Ga0315273, IMG submission 205753) | Sediment microbial communities from Yellowstone Lake, YNP, Wyoming, USA - YL17G02_0 | ecosystem: Environmental > Aquatic > Freshwater > Lake > Sediment | place: USA: Wyoming | collected...
ACGTCGAGGGTTGTGTATTCGGAGGACGAGGGCATGCCTCCTCCGCCCTCGGCCGCCAGCCTCCGCCGCCGCCGCGCCGGCCCGCCCGGCCGCACCGCCGCCGAGACGGCTGCCGGAGGGACGCCCAGCACGGTCGCGACAGCGGCCGCGACGGTGTCCGGGTTGGGGCGGGCGTCGCCGCCGCCGCCGCCGCCGCCGCCCGCACCCCCCCCCCCTCCGGCATCCACGGCCAGGCTCAGCCCGCACGCCCCGCCGTCGCCGTCGCACACGCCGCACGCGTCCAGCCGCCCCGACGGGCAGCACAGCCCCGCCGCGTCCAGCGTGGTGGACGTGCAGCAGCCGCCGCGCCCGTCCACGGCCAGGGCGGGGCCGTCGCACACGCCGCACGCGTCCAGCTTGCCCGAGGGGCAGCACGCGCCGCCCGCGTCGCGCGCGGCCGCGCTGCCGGGGCAGCACTCGCCCGTGCGGGCGTCGACGGCCGGGCCGGGGCAGCACTCGCCGGACACCGCGTTGACGGCGCGCAGCAGGGTGGCCGCCGCCACGACGGGGCCGCCCGCCGCCGTCGCGTTGGCGGCCGCGGCGGCCGCCCGGGCCAGGGAGGCCGGGCACCCGGCCGGCACCTCGCAAAAGGGGCCGCCCCACCCGTCCACGCACGCGCACGCCCCGCCCGTGCAGGCGCCCCGGCCGGAACAGCCCCGGCCGGGGCCCATTGCAGCCTGGGCCCCACAGAAGTCGCAGGGCTGGCCGCCGCATGCCCGACGGGAGGGCGGCTTCGGGGAGGAGGCCGCAGGGCCGCACGCGGCGTCCGTCCGCGTTTTCTTGCCAGTCCGCGCGCGCACGCACACGACGTCCCGGCGGGCCACCCCGCCCCCGCCGCACTCCACATCGCACTTGGACCAGGGGCTGATGCGCCAGACGGCGGGGCCCGGGTCGGCCGGGCCGGAACAGGGCGCCGGGTTGCAGGGGCGGGCGGGGGCGGGGGGCGGGGTCGTGCACGCGCCTTCGGCGGGGGCCGGCGTGCGGGCGGCGCCGCCCCCGCCCGGCCGCACGCACGCGACCTCCCGCCGGGCCGTCCCGCCCCCGCACTTTTCAGAGCATGCGCCCCAGGGCCCCGCCGCCCAGCGCGGGGCGGCGGCGTCGGCCGCGCAGGCGCCCGCGTCCGGGTGGGCGCAGGTGGAGGGCGCCCCACCCGCCGCAGCCGCCAGGTCGGGCGCCTCGCAGGCCGACGGCGGGGGTAGGGCCCCGCCCGGCGCCGCGCACAGGATGGCCACGTCCGCGACGGACGTGCAGTCGGGCAGGGGCGTGCAGGACGTCCCGCTCACCACGCCCGGCAGCATGACCGGCGCGGCGTGCGGGGCGGACGCGTTGCCGGCGGCGCCGCCGCCGCGCCCCGCCCCAAAGCCGCCAGCGCTCGTCGCGCCAAAGGGTAGCCCCAGCTGGGGCGCCCGCACGCCGGGCAGGCTGGCCGCGAGGCGGGGCTCGCGCACGCCGCCCGGGGATGCGGGAGCGGGCGCCGACCCGATGGGCACGGGCCGGTAGACCGGGGCGGGCGGGGCCGGAGGGGGGAGGCGCCGGGAGGAGGTCGGCTTGTGCGGCGGGGTGGGTGGGGGCGGGGGCGGGTAGGCTTTGCCGCGCCAGCCCCCGCCCCCGCCCGGCCCGCCCGGCGCGCCCCCGCCGGCGCCTGGACCGCCGCTGCCACCCTTGGCTGCCGCCACCCGGGCGGCCAGGGCCGTCCGCTCAGACCCGCCGGCGGGGGGCGGGGTGACCAGAGACGGCGCCACGGCCGGCCAGGTCAGGCCGAAACCGGGCGGCGGGGGCGTGCCCGCGAGCGGGGTGGAGGCGGCCGGCGGCCCCGCGTTGCCCGGCCCCGGCGCCGGCCCGCTCCCGGCCGGCGCGGCCGTCACGTCCAGCGTGTACGCCCCAAACTTGCCGCCAAAGCCGTCGACGACGATGCCGTACCCGACCCCGGCCCGCGCCGCCCAGGAGACGCGGGGCTGGTAGCCGCACGCGTCGTCCGAGCAGGCGACGAGGGTGGCGGGGGTGGCGGGGCCGGTCACCGGCGTGGCGGGGCCGCCCAGGTCGGCCAGGATGAAGAGCTTGGCGTCAAAGCCGCCCCCGGTCAGGCCGTCCCCGGCGGCGCCACCGCCGCTGCCCGGGCCGCCGCACAGGGAGGCTGTCAGGATGGCATCCGCGACAGGCGCAAAATAGTAGACGACGTCCTTGCCCCCTGGCGCGTCCTCAAACCCGCCCGCCGGCGCCTGGGCGAGCGAGGCCGTCGCCACCAAGCCCAGGCCGGCTGGCGAGGTGGACACATTGGCGGCCGGCACGGCGCCACAGGCGGAGACGGTGTACGAGTCCTGGTAAAAATAGGTCGACCCGGCCTCCCTGAACGGCAGGCCGCGCACGACTTTGGGGTAGAGCACGGAATCGCCGCGCCCGTCGCCCACGCGCACGCGCGGGCGGGCGCCATCGAAGGAGGCATCACCGGGGGCGGCCAGGGCGAGGTCCAGGTACAAGGGCCCGCCCCCCGGCGGGCCCCACAGGCCGGCGGCCACGTCCAGGGTGACGTCCTGGGGCGCCGCCCAGTCCTCGGGCGTGAAGACCAGGGACGCCGGGCTCAGGCTCGCCCGGGCCGGGTCCGTGACAGAGGGGGTGAGGGTGACGGGGCCCAGCGGCGCCCGCGCCAGGCGGACGGCCACCGAGTAGGGCCCGAACCCGCCGGCCCCGCCCTCCACGGCCAGGGACTCTGGCTCCACGCGAAGCGCGGGCTGGCCGCCCGCCCGGGCGAGCAGGTTGAGCGTCCCGGCCAGGGCGGCCGCGTTGAACGCGCCCGACGACGCCGGCTCGTGGACGGCTCCCCACACACCGCCGCCGGCCAGGGCGGTCATGAGCGCGGCGGGCGAGAGGCCCGGGTCCTGCTCCAGCAGCAGGGCCATCGCGCCCGCCACAAAGGGCGCGGCCTGGGAGGTCCCGCTGCGGAAGGCGGTCGCATCGTCCGCGCCCGCCGCCGCGGACAGGATCTCCGCGCCCGGCGCCCACACGTCGACGCAGGGCCCGTAATTGGAGGCGACGCCGGCCTCCATCCACAGGCGGCCATCGTCGGGAGCCGTGGCGCCGACCGTCACGGCCGAGGGCTCGCGCGCGGGCGACTTGGCGCACGCGTCGCCGTCCTCATTGCCCGCCGCGACCAGGACGGCGATGCCGGCGTCGACCAGGTCCCGGACGGCCAGGTCCAGGGCGTACTGGGAGTCGCCGCCCAGGGCCATGACCACGATGGCGGGGCGCTTGCCGTTGGTCCGCACCCAGTCCAGGCCGGCGATGACTCGAGAGACCGAGCCGTTGCCCCCGCACTCCAGGGCCCGCACCGCGTGCAGTGTCACGCCCTTGGCGACGCCGTACGTCAGCCCGCCCACCGTCGCGGCGACGTGCGTGCCGTGGCCGTTGCAGTCGGTACCGGGGGTGCCGGTGGGCAGGGGTGAGAAGGCCTCGTCCGCGCGGGAGGCCGGCGCCCCCGGCGCTGCTGGGTCGGGCGGCCCAAACTCCTGGTGCGAGGTCCGGATACCGGTGTCCACGACGTACACGTGGACGCCCGCGCCCAGGCCCCGGTACCGGTACCGGCCGTCCAGGGGCAGGGCGGCCTGGTCCAGGCGGTCTAGGGGCCAGGGCGCGGGGGCTTGCTCGTAGAGCGTGCGCGCATCGTTCGGGGCGGGCGGGGGTGCCTTGCCGGGAGCATTGGGGGCGGCCGCTGCGGCTGCCGGGGGGGGGGGGGCGGCTGCGGCCAGCTTCCTCCTCTGCGCGGCGGGCGGGCCGGGCACGGGGGCGGCGATGGGCGCCGCGCTCACCCCGCGGTCTAGGTGGACGCTCTCTAGGCCGGCGCCGGCTGGCGAGGCGAGCGCGGCGCGGAGGGTCGCGCGCGTGGCGGCCAGCGCAAACGCGCCCGGGCCGAGGGACCCGCCGGGGAAGGTGGCGACGCAGGTCGAGGCTGCGTCGCCGCCGCCCAAGGTGGCCACCCACCCGCCTGGGCCGCAGGTGGAGGCGTAGGGCGGGGCGGTGGCGGGGCGCCAGCGGAGGAGCCAACTGGAGGTGACGGGGAATGAAAGGGGAGAGAGGAAGGGGTTTTGGATGGTAAGGGAAAGGAGGAGGGTGGCCAGGTTGGCGCCGCCGAAAGGCGAGCGGGGTTGTTCCTCCCCCGCGCCCCCGCGCGCGCGTGCGCTCTCCTTTCTTTTTTGCTGTTAGACTCATTCTCCGCTCCATGCCCGTTGGTTCCTCACACCCCGCACACACGCATGTCATCCCGCTGCTCACGTTTCCAGGGTGGTCGGCGGCGGTTCGGGCCTGGGAGGTGGGGAATGGGAGGAGAAAGAAAGGGTGAGAGCGCGCGGGCGTGCCGATGCGTGAGGGCGGGGCGGGGGCCCCCTAGCCTCTCAAAAACCCTCCCGCCCCGCGAGCAGCGAGCCTCAAGCCACCACGCCCCATCCATCCTGCCCGCGTAATCGATGACTGACATTTCCATCGGACATGGGTGGAGGGGTGGCAGAGGGCCAGAGCCGCCTCCCCACCACACAACTATTGCCACCCGCGCATTTGCATGAAACCGACACGCCTGCCCCTCACACTCACCCAGCGCTGCAGCTCCCGTACACGGGCGCCTGCCCAGCCTTGGCTACCCACAGCTCACACTCGCCGCCGACCGTGTGGTCGGGTCCGAGGGTGGTGGCGCGGGAGGATGGCGGGGAGGCGGCTGCAGAGGAGGTGAAGGCCAGCAACGCCGCCGCCGCTGTCGCCGCCCAGCGCCGCCGCCGCCTCCGACCCGGGGGTGCGGCGGGCGGCATTGGGGTGGTTTATTTGTGGGGGTTGAGAGGAGATCAGAGGCACGCGTGTGACCTCTCTATCCTCTCTCACCGCGGCCCCCCCCTGTGGGTTGGTGGGACGCTCGGAAAAGGAAAAGGAAAAATGATGAGTCCTTTTCATTTCCACTTCGGCCAAATGCCCGACACCTCCACCTCGCCCGCCCAGCCTGCGGGCGGCCTCCGGAACTTCCGCCACCCCTTCCAGGAGCGCCGCTTGCATTTACGCCACGATGCTGAGGCCCCGCCACCCGCTGGGGCCGCGCCGTTCGCCGCAGTCGGGGCGACCGACGCGAAAGCTCGGGCCAACGAGTCGGATGACGAGCACGAGCACTACGCCCACCGGGCGCCCTGGCTGCGGGCGGGCGTGCTAGGGGCTAATGACGGGCTTGTGTCGACTGCGAGCCTGATGCTGGGTGTGGGTGGCGGGAGGTGAGCGGAGAGCAGCAGAGAGCAGGGGGCGAGGGCGGGGGCAGGGGGGTGTCCTCTCCGACGGACCCGACCACCACCTCAACCCGACCACCTCGCTTCTCTCTCCTGTCTCCCCTCCCATCATTCATTCCCCACGGCCCCCGCCGCCCTCACCTCTCTCTTCCCCGCTCTTCACACACACACAGTGACGAGCTCCGCGTCATTGTTCTGGCAGGCATAGCCGGCCTTGTCGCGGGAGCCCTTTCAATGGCGGTGGGCGAGTACATCTCCATGAGCAGCCAGCGGTGAGAGAGAATAGAGACAAAAAAGAGACCTTCGCCCTCCATTTCTATCACTCATTTCATCTATCTCTCTTTTAATTTAGCGACGCCGAGCTGGCCGACATCGCCAAGGAGGTCGCCGAACAGCAGAAAGGCCCTGCCGCCCGGGCCGCGGAGCTGGAGGAGCTGGCGGCGATCTATGAGGCCCGGGGCGTGTCGCCCGGGCTGGCCCGGCAGGTGGCGGTGGAGCTGACAGCCCATGATGTCGTCCGGGCGCACGCCCGGGACGAGCTGGGCATCGACGTGGACGCCCTGGCCAACCCGGTCCAGGCCGCGGCGTCGTCCGCGCTCTCCTTCACGCTCGGGGCGGGCATCCCCTTGTTGGCGGCGGCCTTCATCAAGCCGGTCGTCCCCCGCCTGGCCTCCCTGATTGCCGCCTCGTGCACCGCGCTCTTCGGGTTTGGCGTGTTGGGCGCGGTGCTGGGTGGGGCGCCATGGTGGCGGGGAGGGGGACGCGTGCTGGCTGGAGGGGCGGCGGCGATGGCGCTGACGTATGGGATTGGGCGGGGGTTTGGTGTCGCGGACCGCGGGATTTAAGGGATTTAGGGAGAGGTAGACGAGATAGCCCCCACTGCTGTGCGCGCGCTTAGTCTTCAATGCAATAAAACAGCCTCTCTTACTTCCGCCGCCCGCCGCGCTCGCACACACACACACACAAACACAGCACCCGGTCGTGCACGTCTCAAATTCTGCCTCTTATAAAAAACTTGGTGCGGGGCGTGCGCGTGTTGCCATGCTGCCATGCTCTTCACCTCTCCCACCAACCCTGCCCTGTCGCTCCTCCACCTGGCGGCTGCTGGTGCTGAGGTGGCGGCCGGTCCCACCGCCCGCGCCCGCCGCCCGGCGGGGGCGCCGCCGCCGCCGCCTGCCCCCGCGGGTCGTATGGCTGGGGCTGGGGCCGGGGCGCCGCCGCCGCCGCCTGCCCCCTCGGGACGTACGGCTGGGGCGGGGGCGGCACCGTCACGCCCAGGGCCGCCGACAGGCGGGCGAGGGCGGCAAAGTCAAGGGGCGGGGGCGGGGGCGGGGGCGGGGGCGGGGCGGCCGCGGGGGCTGGAGGCCCTGGCGCGGGGGGCGGCGCCGCCGCCGCCCCAGGCGCGGCGGCCGGCTCCAGGCCGGGGCGGCGGTGGACGAGCGCCAGCAGGAGCACTCCCCCCGGCGCAGCGGCCAGGCCGGGCCCACCCCTCTGCGCCCCCGCCCCGACCAGGCCGCGCGCCAGGCCGCCCCCGCCCGGCACGCCGTACACTTCCACGCCCTTCTCAGGCGGTAGGTCCGGGCCGGCGGGCGCAAAGACGACCCGGCCCTCCGCGGCCAGGGCGGCGCAGACGGCCGCCAGGGCGGCCGCCCCGCCCGCGCCCGCCGCCAGGCCGGGGCGGGCGACGGCCAGCGTGACGGTGCGGGTGCGGGACCGCGCCAAGTCGGTCACGTACCCGGCCAGCCGGCCCGTCGGCAGGCGGCCGGACAGGTTGAGGCGGGGCGGGCTGGACGAGGCCGGGCACAGGGCCGCCAGCGCCCCGCCGCCCGCCAGGCGGGTGAGCACGATCGGAATGGCCATGGCCTCCTCCCCGCCCCCGCCCCCCTCCCCCACCACCACCAGCCCCCGCCACTCGGCCGCGCCCGGCCCGGACGCCGCCAGTTCGGCGGGGGCGATGATGCAGGGATTGACGGGGACGTCCGGGTCGGGGCCGGGCGGGCGGGCGGGGGGTGGGGCGACTTGCTTCTGGGATGGGGGGGGCGCCCCTCGCGGGGCGGCGGCGGCTGTTGTTGCCTTCCCCGCCTTGAACGCGTCCAAGTCCTTGAACGCCGCCCCACCACCACCACCACCACCCGCGTCCAGCCCTCCGCCACCAGCCTCACCGCCCGCCCGGGGCGTGGAGGCGGCGTCGGCTTTGATGGCGCCCCAGTCGACGGCCTTGGCCGGGCGGGGCTGGCGGCCGGCCCTCGCGCCAGTGCCCGTCGCTAGGAGGTGCGGGGAGGGCGGGGCGTGCGTGCCCGCGCCGGCGTCCGCAAACTCATCCTGGCCCCACGCGCCCGTCCCCTTCTCATCATCAAACGGTTCCACCGCCGCACCCGCCGCATCCTCGTCCGCGACCGCGTCGGCGGGCGCGACCGGGGCGGCGGTCGCCTCGTCCCGCCAATCGACCTGGCCCCCGGCCCCGCCTCCGCCATCCCCACCCCCGCCTCCCCCCGTGTGCGCGGCCGCCGCCATGGCCGCCGCCGTCGAAAACTGGGCGGCCGTCGCTTCGTCGACCACGGAGTTGCGCAGGGCGGCTGCCTCCTGGGCCGCCCGCCAGGCGGCGCGCTCGCGGGAGGCCAGGGCTTCCGGCGGGGCGGTCGCGAGGGCTGCCGGGCCCAGCTCCCGTGCCAGCACCCGGGCCCGCAGGTCCGGGTTTTGGGGGTCTTTCAGGTTGAATACGATGGACCGGTAGTGCTGCTTGTAGTCGGCGGAGCCGACGCCTGGGAGGGAGAGAGGAGAGAGGAGAGAGAGAGAGTGTGAGAAAAAAACATAGGAGTTGGGGGTGGGGGATGTTTGTTTCTCTCTCCTCATCCATTCTCTACGTACCGTGCGCCGACACGAGCGCGTCCTCGATGTCCCGCGCCACGGCCTGCAGTTCCGCCTCACCCACAGCAATGCGGACGGCCGCATCTTCCTCGGACGCGGCCTTTTTGAGTGCGGTCTCCGCGGCGGCGGTGCGCAAGGCGTCGGCGAGGACACACACCGCTTTGGCCCGGGCCGACGCGCTGCCGGCCTGGGCAGCGGCCCGGCCGGCGGCCGCCGCGGCCGCCGTGGTGGACGGCACGCCGCCCGGGCGGCGCAGCGCCCCCGCCCCCACCACTGGCGCGACAGCTGTCGCCCGCTTGTGGGCAGCGGCCGCCCGCCGGGCGGAGGCCGGGCGGTGGGCGGAGTCGTCACGGCCGCTGGTCGAGGTTGTCGTGCCACTGCCGTCGCTGTTGTCACCCGAGGGCGACGACGACGGCGGCGGCCCGCCATCGCTGGTCCCGGCTGTGGACCCGCGCCGCCTGTTGCCGCCGCCGCCGCGCACCAGCTCCCGCCCGTCCGCGGCGGCGGCCTCCGCGGCCACCGCCGCCGGCACCGCGGCTTCGTTGGCGGCCAGGCGGTGGCCTGGCGGGCGGGCTTCCAGGAAGGAGATCTCGCGCTTGGGGTTGTGGGGGGCCAGGTCGCCCGTCTCCTCCTCGTTCGTGTCCGTGTTGTCCAGCTCGGCCGGCTGGCGGTTTACCTCGTTCTGTTTTTTTTTTTTTTTTTTTTTTTTTTTCGAGAATGTTGAGGCTGGAGAAAGATCGACGAGCGGCGGGCGCAGGTTTTCTCTCGTCTCGCCCCCATCCGCCGACTCTACTCACCTTGGCGACCACGGCCGCGTACCAGGTGCCATCGTCCGGCCACAACACAAACACCGTCTCCCCCGCCAGGTCACTGGTAATGTCCCGGCTGGTCAGGTACCGGTAGACGTACATGTGCGAGGCCGGGCGGGCGCGCTTGGCCTTCTGTTGGGGCAGCCCGTGTTTTGCGCCGCCAGCGCCGCCGCCGGCGCCGCGCTCTCCATCATCCGACGAGCTGCTCGTCGACAGCTCTGCCGCGCCTTCAAGCAGGCGCGACGGGGGGCGCACGGCGCGTCGCTTGCCGGTGCCGCTCATGGTGTGGCGTGGGTGGGGTGTAGCGTGCGAATGGGTGGTGTGTCGAAAGAGTGTTTTTCGGGAGAGTGTGGAGCTAGCCGCTACTTTTTTTTTTTTGCTCTCCTTTGACCCCTCCCCTCCTCATTTCTCATTCATTCCGCCGCGAACACGGGGTCCTCCATCCCGGCCACCTCCTGCCCGCCCCCACCCCCACCCCCACCCAGGCCACCCCCACCCGCCACGCCTGGCGCGTAAATCCAGGCATACAGCTCGGGCCTCAGCCCTGCCGCCGCCCCACCAGGCGGCGGGCCGCCCCCGCCAAGGCCCGGGTGGCCGTTTTGGCTGCCGCACCCCTCCCCACCTCCGCCACTGCTGCCACTCCCAGGTGCCGGCAGGCCCGTCTCCGCCGGCGGGGCCGCCCCGATCACGAGGGGCACAGCTGACAGGGGGCCCAGGCGGAGGGGAAGGGTGGCTGGAGCAACCCCGCCGACGGCAGGCAGCGGGGGAGGCGGGGCGGCCACCCGGCCACCCGCCGCGGCCGCCCGGTCGAGCGTGAGGGTGCGGGTCCCGCCATCCCACCCCGCGCTCAGGGCCAGGCCGGCAGCGCCCCCGCCCCTGCCCGGCCGCCCCGCGCTCAGGCGGCCATGGTGCTCGACGTGGACCCGGACTTCCACGCCCAGGGAGGGGATGAAGGCGTCGAAGAAGCGCGGGCCGCCCGGGCCGGCCAGCGGGAGGACGCCCGCGACGACGGCCGGGCGCTTCGCGAGCAGGGCCGCCAGGTACAGGCGCCCCGCCGCGTCCTGGGCGGCCTTGGCGGCGGCCTTGCGGGCGTTGCAGTGTGCCGCGGCGGTGGCGGCGGCGGCCGGGCCGAGGAGCCCCCGGGCGTCGCACCAGGCGGGCGGGGGTGGGGGCAGGGGGGCCGGGGGCGGGGCCAGGGGGTGGTGGCCGCGGCCCGCCGCCGCCTCCCCTCCCCCCCCCGCCTCGCCATCCCGTTCCAGGCTGGCCAGCAGCAGGCGGTGCACCAGCAGGTCCGCGTACCGGCGGATGGGCGAGGTGAAGTGGGTGTACAGCGGGGCGGCCAGCGCGTAGTGGCGGAAGGCGGAGGGCGAGGAGGAGGAGGGGGCAGGCAGCTGCTCGCCCGCCCGGCCCCCTCCTCCGCCTCCGTTTTCCTCTTCGTCCGTGGCCGCCCCCGCACAAATGTACGCCGCCAGGGGCATGGGCTTGGTGCAGGCCTGGGTGATGGCGGCGACGGTGCCCGGGTCCAGGCTCCCCGCCGCGGCGGCCGCCCGGGCGGCCGCCAGGGAGGCCGCCAGGGCGCCGGACGAGGACGTGTCGAGGGGCGGCCCGTTGACCGCCGCGACCACGGCTGCCAGGTCCTCCAGCGCCCGCTCCGCCGGCGCGGGGTGCGCCCGCAGGAGGGCCCGGGTCGGGAACCGGGCGGCCAGGCGGTGGGCGGCCGCCATGTTGGCGGCCAGCATGAACTCTTCGATCAGGGAGTGGGAGGCCAGGCGGGGGTAGGGCGTCGCGGCCAGCGGGGCGCCACTGGCCGGGTCGACCCGGAAGGCGAGCTTCGTGTTGTCCAGGCGCAGGGCCCCGCCCGCCGCCCGGGTCGCCGCCCGGCACGCCGCCAGGCGCCCCAGGGCACGCACATCGCCGGCCATGGCCGCCCACAGGGCGGGCCCCGCGCGGAAGCGGCCGCCCGCGCCCGGCGCCGCGGCGTCCGGGTCTTTACCCCGGGCAGCCGCCGACGCCCTCCCCGCCTCACCCGCCGCCGCCAGGACGGCCGGGCTGTCCGGCACTGCCACCCCCCCTCCCGCCTTCAGCATGGCCTCCGCATCCCCGTACGCCAGCTGGGCGGCGGACGCCATGGTCGCCCGGTAAAAGGAGGGCGGGGCGACAGACTCCCCACGCCCGTCCAACCACAAGTCGACGCACAGTGCGAACTTGCCGCCACTGCCCGGCGTCAGCGAGCACGCGCCCTCGCACAGCGCCCGGGGCAGCATGGGAATGACGGAGGATACCAGGTAGGTCGAAGTCGCGCGGGACGCCGCGGCGGCGTCCAGGGCCCCGCCGGCCTTGACAAAGGCGGCCACGTCGGCGATGTGGACGCCGACCCGCCAGGCCGCCCGGTCGACCGCGGTCGGTGGCGGGCGCGGCTCGTGCGGGGCAAAGTGCACGTCCGACAGCAGGCACTCACCGGCCTCGCCTTTGAGGCGCGTCACGGATAGCGCATCGTCAAGGTCCCGCGCGGTCGGCGGGTCGATGGAGACGACGAGCCTGCCAGCGCCGGGGCGGGCCGAGTCGGGGCGGAGGTCGGCCCGCCCAGCGCCCGCCAGCTCGGCCTCCGGCGGCAGGCACCAGGGGTTGGGCGGCAGTTCGGCCAGTGCCTCATCCGGAAACTCGGCCGCGTCCACGCCCTCCGCGGCGCAGGCGGCTGCCAGTTCGGCGGCCAGGTCGCCGGCGGGGCCCAAGGCGGCCGTGACTCTCATTGTAGGAAACGCGTCGCCGCACTCCCAGGCATCCAGGGACGCCGTCACCAGGGTGCGCGGCGCCCCCGGGGTCGTGTCCCTGAGCTCCGTCTTCAAGCCGGCCCGCACGGCATCGTCCAGGCCGGGCAGGGACGGGCGGATGACGCCGGCAGGCAAGCGCAGGTCGACAGGCGAGAAGAATAGAATGCCGGTGCCGTCCTGCGCCTGGCGCCCGGCGCCCGGCTTGCTCAGGAAGGACAGCGTGCCAGGAATGACGGCCCGGCGGCGGGAGGGGTTGAGGATGGCCACCACCGCGGCGGTGGGGCGCAGGTCCGTGTCCTCCCGCAGGCGGGCGATGACAGGGGCCAGGGGAGAGGCCCCCGCCTCACCTTCCCCGCCACCTCCTTCCGTGCCCTCGCCATCTCCCTTGACAGCCGCCGCGGTCGCGCCCGCGGCGGCCGCGGCCTCGGCTGCGACGAGGTCCGCGTCCGGCGGGGCGGGCGACGAGGAGGCCGCCCGCCCCGCCCCAGCCCGCATGACCCACCACTCGGCCGGCGGGTTGAGCTGGAGGGCGACCGTGTCGCCGTCGACCGCCCGGTTTTGGGCGGGGAGGCCCTTGTGTGAAAGGATGGGTGTGTGGGAATGCGTGAGGGGGCAGGGCACGCGTGAGAGAAATGGGGACGAGAGGTGGGAGGCGCCGGGGGGTCGGGGGTGGGGAAGGTGCGCGCTCGTGGGAGGAGGTCCCCGTCCTCTCTCTCTCTCGCTCTCTCTCCGCTCTCACCCTTATCATCACGTCGCAGGGCAGCCTGGCCACATACACGTAGCCCCGGCTCCGGTCGCCCGCGTGGACGCGCAGGACGCCGGATAGGAGGGCCTGGGTGGCGAGGCCGGCCGCGGTCGCGCCGGCCTCCCAATGCTCGGCAAACAAAGCGGTCGTCGGGGCGCGGGTGGTGGGCGGGGGCGGGGGCCGAGCGGGCGGCGGGGATACAGCTGATGCATACCAGTTCGGGTCATCTAGGCCCGGCGGCGGCCGGGTCGGGCGCAAGACGGGGCGGGCGGTGGCGGACGGTGGAAAGGCAGGCGGCGTCGCCCCGTCCTGCCCTGCCCTGCCCCGCCTGTCTCCGCCGTCGTCGTCCCCGTGCCGCGCTGGTGGTGGGGGTGGCTGTGGCCGCCGCTGCTGGTGCTGGTACCGCTCCTGCTGACCAGGCTGACCAGGCCCGCGCCGCGAAACCGGCAGGGGCACCACGCGGTGCGTCGCCGGCCCCAGGCCGGGAGAGAGAGCAGCAGCCTGGGGCAGCGGGGGCGGGCGGGCGGCCACACCGCCCGCACGGAAGGCTGCCGCCAGGGCCTCGACAGCCGACCGGGCGTGCGGGGGTGGGCCTGCCCGCCCCGCCTGCCCGCCGCCTCCTCCACCCACCCACCACCCGGCCCCGGACGCGGCGCCGGGCGAGGAGGAGGAGCCGGGCGCCCCGTCAGGCGGCAGGTGCGGGCGGGTGAGGGTGGCAGTGGTGGCCGAGGCGGCTCCTCCAGCCTCGCGCGCGGCCGCGGCCGTGGCCTTGCGGTCGGCCGGCCAGCGGGCTTTGCTACGGCCGTCACCGCCGGGTGTGGGTGGTGGGGAGGCCATGCGGGTGAGGTGGGTGTGGGCTCGACAGTGTGCTGCCGTGTGTGCGTGTGAGTTGCGCCGTGTCCCCCGCGAATAAAGGTGTGTAAAAAGCAGGAGGGGTGAGAAAATCTGAACTCCTCACTCGACCACACTCTCCGACCTCGGTGGGCCCGCACTCCACCACCCATTTTTTACGACCCGCACGCGTGCGCGTGCGCGGCGTTGCGCTGCACCCAGCCCACTTATTTTCATCTTCACAGCCTTCTCACACGCCTTTCCACACACCGATCTCTATCGCCTGGGCGCCCGGAAATCGGATGTCAGCACTTTTTCATAAAGTGATAAATTCTGATCTTTGATCCCGGCTCCCGGCTCTCACTTCACACCTCACTCCGTTTTTCTTCGGTATGTCCTTCGAGTGGGAGGGGCGCCCACCGCCTCTAGCGCGCGTACCCTGCCGACGGCACAGTGTGCACCGGTTGACTTAGCCTTTCCTGCTATCTCTGACCGATTTTGCGCACATGTGGGCCCCCCGCTCCCGCCTCGAAAAAAAATAAAAAAAAAAACGTTTTTTTTCCGTTGTCGTTGTAGTGTCCGTCGTTGTAGTGTCCGTCGTTGTAATTGTCGATGGCACTGCCGCGTTGCGCGCCCGATGTTGCACGCCGCCGCTGATGGTCGGTGCCGCACGCGGCCAACATGCCAACCGACTCCCTCCGCCCCAACCGGTCATTTGAAGTCTTCGGGTGGCTTGCGCGGCCGCTTGGCTGCCAAGCCAAAAGGCTCTCGCCTTTTATCTTTTCATTTTCTCCCTCCCTTTTTGGGCGGCGTCCTCTCTCACAGCCCACCCCGCGCGCGCGCCCGGCCGACCCCTCACACCCCACACCTCTCACTCCGCATTCGACAGGAGGTACCAAGTGCGCAAACGCTGTGAACGCGGTTTTGACCTGGGCGTGAGGTGCGTGCGCGCGGGGGAGAGGTCATGGCGGGTGGAGAGGAAAGGGCAGGAGTCGCCGTTCGCCCTCTTCTCTCTGCTCTCCTCCCGCCGCGTGAGTAACTATCTCCCCTCCCGCCCGGCCTGTCGGGCCAGCCCACCACGCTGCCGACTCCCGATTTCGGTGGGGGTGGGTCCAGTCATGTCATCGGGCGAGTGGGCTGCCGGCCGCGCGTGGCGGCCGGGCCTGCTGGCCTGGCGGCGGCGGGGAGAGACAAGAAAAAAAGGGCGAAGAAGCGGCGGAGAGTAGCGCTGGACCTCATTTTCCTTCCAAAAAACCACAGTGCTGCTGCGACTCACGTGTACACGAACGTCCACCGGCCCTTCATTTTTCGACTAGGAGGCGGACCAGCCCTTGCCCTTCGCCACTACCACGCCTCCACCCTCCTGGGCACCCCAGAAGGCGGCGACGGGCCAGGCCGGCCGGCAAGGCGTCCATCCTTGAAAGGAAAAGCCGCCGTGCCTGACTAAAGACTAGCCATCCCGTCAAGTGCCCACGATGCCACTCCCACCCTTCCCCGATGATCCGGCCCCCGACCTCGCCATCCCCCCCCCTGCGCGTGCCTCGTCATACTCTCCGCCCCTGTCCGACGGCGAAGGCGGCGGCAGCGGTGTTGCCGGCGACGGCGTCCCTCCACCCCCACCCCTCCACCCGCCGCCCTGTTTCCCGCTGGACATGCTCCTGTCGTCAGGCATGAGGGCGCCCGGCAGCGGCGGTGCTGCCGGCGCTGGCGGCGGTGAGGACGCCATGCCCGACTCCCCACCGCCGGGCTTGTTGAGCAGTGCCGGCCCGACGCCGAACCTGCACCCGCTTTCCGTCTCCAGCGCGGCCGCGGCCGCAGCCGCGCCCACCCCACCCACCATCGCCGGCCTGGCCGCGGCCATGGCCGCCACGGGCGTCGTGGGTGCGGCGGGTGGCGACCCGTCCGCGGCGATGCTCACCGCCTCCACACCGGTGGCGGCCCCGCAACAACGGATCGCCGACCTGGAGGCACAGGTCGCCCGCCTGTCCGCCTCCCTGGAACACTACCGGGCTGCCTGCGCCGCCGTCCAGGCCCGCTACCAGCTCTTCTCGCCCGACGTCGCCCGCCCGGCCCGCCGGGTCTACATCGGCGGCCTGCCCATGGGCACGACCTCGGACGACCTGGCCGCCCACGTCAATTTTGTGCTCGCCCTTGCGGGCGGCACGATCTGCCCGGGCGCGCCCGTCACCTCCTGCACCGTCTTCTCCGACCGGGCGTACGCGTTCGTGGAGCTGCGGTCCGTGGAGGAGGCCTCCAACTGCATGGCCCTGGATGGCGTGCCCTTCCGGGACTCCGCCCGCCTGCGCGTGCGGCGCCCCAACAACTATGACGCGGCCGCGGCCATGCTGCTCGGCCCGACCTCGCCCGACCCGGGCATGGACGGCTCCCGCCTGGGCGCCGTCCGGACCGCGGTCCCGGACACCCCGCACAAGCTGTTTATGGGGGGTCTGCCCTGCGACTGGGACGCGGTCCGCGTGCGCGCCCTGCTGGCCCCCTACGGCACGCTGACCGCGTTCAACCTGGTCATGGACAAGGCGACCGGAAACTCAAAAGGGTACGCGTTTGCCGAGTTTGAGGCGCCCGGGGCGACGGACTACGCGATCGCGGCCCTGGCCGGGGCGGTCGTGGGGGGCAAGCCCCTGACTATCAAGCGGGCGGTCATCGGGCCGGGCGGCGTCATGTCCGTGGAGGGCGGCGGCGGGGGGATGAGCCCGCTCATGCGGTCGCCGCTGGGGCCCCGGCCGATGCTGAGCTGATGACAAATGGTGCGAAGGGGGGCTTGCTTTTTCCCTCTCCGCCCTTTCCATTCCACCTCCTCCTTCTCATCCATTGATTGAGGATCAGGCGGGAAGTGATGCGGGACGAAATTGGCGCGGGCTGCTGCCTTCCCCCCCTTTTTCTTTCTGCTCCTTTCTCTTTTTCTATCCTATCCATCCATTTTCCTGTGCCTGCAGCTCCCCACAACCCCCAGCTTTTTTTTCTAGGTCCTCGTGTGTGCGTACACGGCTCACGAGCCCCAACTGCCCGCGAGGACCTGTCTCTCTCTCGCACGGTCTTCCCCGCGCCCTTTATTTTTTTTGCTCTTTCTCTTCCTTTTTTTCCTCTCTCTCCTCTTTTTCTTCGTAGCACGGCTACCATGCTGCCCTTGCTTTTTCTTCATGCTCTTGCCCGGCCTTTTCCTGGGCAAGGGGTGAGGGGAACACCTGCGTGCGCGGTGTTTGCCGTGCCCCGCTTCTCTGAACCCTCAGGCTCCTCCTTCTTCCTCCTCGCTCGCTGTGCGACGCGTTGACTGTCCAGTTTTTATTTTGCCCTCTTTCTCTAGCACACTACTCTCCTTTCCTAGCCCCACCCTTCTCTCTCTCCTAGCCACGCCCATCTGTCAGGGGGTGCATCGAGATTGCGCGCGCGCGTGTGGGTTTGTGTGTGTACCTGGGCGTGCGTGTGGGCGACGGCGTGAGGCAAGCACTCGAAACCAGCCCTTCCTCGTCCTCTCATTTTGAGGCACGGTGGTATGTGTGATCGCGCCTCTCTGCCGCGCCGTGCCTACACCGCCGCCAGCACGCGCACACACTACCACTTCATCACGAGCGCGTGCGTCTCTCTCGCCTGCCCCCCCTTTTCCGTGGTGTTTCTGCCTTTCTCTCCCTCCCCAACCTTTTGTCGTTGACAAAAACCCTCCCCCGCTGCACACCACCTCCTACTCTTGGCACATCCCACTTCCCCCGCGCGACGCCCCGTCCAATGACCGGTGGTCTCCATGCCCTTACCCTAAGTCGCGACGCCACCACCGCGATTAGAAGCCAACATAAGTCCTACCTCCTCCTCCTTGGTCCCCCCTCCCCTCTTTCCCGAAAATGAAAACATGTTTTTTTTTTTCCGTTTTTTACACACACGCCTCCACAACACACCGCCCACATCCACGCACACACTCTCTCACCATTCCTTCACCCCACCCGCTTCCGGGGCGTGGCCGCCGCCCGGCGCGGCGTCGTCCGCCGCGGGGTGGCAGCAGCAGCGGCAGCGCCAGAAGAGACGGCTGCTACCCGCCCACCACTCGCTCCACCCTTCCCACCCCAACGCGGCAACCGCGGCCACAGGGCGGGCGTGGACGCGGCGTATGCGCTCCACCCAGCCTTGGTACGCATGCGACGGGCCTGATTAGCGGCCTTACCTTTAGAGTCGCCGACCAGGATGGCGGTGATGGAGACCACGCCCACAACAGCCGCGGCGGCAGGCACCGGCGCCCGGGCCGCCCACAGGGCGGGCGCGCTCGCCAGGCCGAGCCCCCACCAAAGCAGGGCTTCGCCCAACAGGTTGGGCTGGCGGCAAATGCGGTACACGCACAGGTGGGAGAAGCCGCCCGGGTTGCGGGCCTTGTCTTTGGCTTTCACGATGTCGGCCGTGACTGAATACGAATGAAAAAAAAAAAGGGGGGAGGTTGAGGAGGTGTTGAGCAGCGCGCGCGCCCCGGGGCATTGTGAGAAGGAAAGCTCTCTCTTTCTTCTCTCTTACCTTCCAGCCACAGGCCAAAGGCCGCCAGGGACAGGCCGGCGCTGGTGATGGTCGCCGCGCGCGGGCAGGACGCCAGCACGCCTCTCCCTGCAGTCGCGACAGCCCACGCGGGGACGGCCAGGCAGACGTACAGCCCCGCCACGCCCACCCACATGCCCGCCCGGGCGCCCGGACCTAATTTAGCGGCCCGGGCGTCGATGGCGGCCTTCTTGGGGGCGTACGTGCGGAGCAGGCCATCCCGGGCGGCCAGGAAGAGCGCCAGCCAGGCGCCATGTGCGGCGTGGAGGGCCAGGGCGGCCAGGGCGGGCGGGGGGAGGGCGGCCAGCGAGGTTTTCGTGAGGGATGCGAGCCCCAGGGACGTGCGCGCGATGACGGCGGCCTGGAGGACCATGGCCAGGCCGTAGCCTGACGGTGTCCGTGAAGGAGAGGGTGGAGGTTGAGAAAGGGTTGCGCATGCGGTGCACAGACCCCCCCGCCAACGGGGGCCACCGTACCTCACTCTCCCTCCGTACCCGACCCCACTTACCCACCCCACTTACCCACGGAGATGAACCAGATCGGCCGCACCCAGCCCAGGGAGGAGCCGACCAGGGAGGCGACGGTGAGTTGGCGGAGGGGCAGGGTGGCCGGCGTGTCGAGGGCGGACGCCGCGAAAAAGGCGGACACCACGGCCAGGCCGGCCCTGAAGCCGGGTGTGGGTGGAGGGGGGCGGCCCAGGAGGGCGCGGAGGGTGGACGCCATGAAGGAAAAAATGGAGGGGCCGCGGGGCGGGGCGATGTCGATAAAAAGATTGTTACCCGATGTCCTCCATTTTTTTTTTTTTTTTTTCCGCTCTAAAGCCGCAAGCTCGACCCAGAATCCGCCCCTGCTGCTGCTCCGACAACGCACCCGCTCGTTCTACTGAGTGTTTTGTCTCTTCAGTGAGAGGCCAGCTAGGAGAAGCAAGGCGTCGCATTCCGCGCTAAAAAATGGCCCCGACCGCAGCCCGCGCCCGCCGGCCAGCCCGCGCCACGCCCACCATCACAGAGCCCGCCTTCCCTGCCTGGGCCGCGGTCGCCGCCATCCTCACCCTGGGCGCGTTCATTGCCGTCTTGCCGGGCGGCCCCGCGAGCGCTGCGGCCGCCGCCCCGCCACCCTCTCCACCCTCCTGGTCGGCCACCCTCCACGCCGTACGTCCGCTTGTCGCGGCCGACCTGGCAGCAGCCGCCTGCATATTCGCCTTCCTCAAGGCCGGCGAGGCCTACGGCCGCGCCCGCCACGGCGGGCGGACCACGCCTTACCCAGGCCCCTGGAGAGTGGCCCTCCCGGGTAGCGTCGCCGCCGCCACCCCCCCCGCCACCGCCTCTCCATCCTCCACCCCGCCCCGCTGCTTCGCGCCCGCGTACCTCCTCTTCGCCGCGACCGTCGCCTTTCTCGTGCCGGCTAGCGCGTTGGTCGGGTCATGCTTCCGCGGCGGCGGCGGTGGTGGCCCCGGCGGCCCCCCTCCCCCCGCCGTCGCGGCCGCCCTTGCCCCCTACCTGGCCCTGTTTGTGTTCCAATACGCTTGCGAGACTGCCTGGCTACGGCGGTCCATCCTGGCGCCCACCATTCCGTTGGCTTTCATGGTAGTCCGACCCTGGCAGCTCGCCCGTTCGTTGGCGCTGGTGGGAGGCGGGGTCGGAGGCGGTGGTAGCCCCCCACACCCATCCATCACCGTCCTCCTCCAGGCGCTCGCCCTCTTTTGGACCTTTGACACGGCCGCCCTGCTGGCCTGGCTGCCCTGGACGTACAACCTGCACCTGCTGGGCGCGGAGGGGCGCCGCCAGTAGACAGAGAGAGAGAGCGAAGTAAAGAAGTAGAAGAAGAGGAGTAGTAAAGAAGACGAAACGAACAACGCACCACCAACTCTCCCTCCCCTCTCCCCAATCATTTCCTCCCTCTCACCCCGTCCGCCAGCGGGTGGCGGTTCCGGGCCAGCATGGCCCGCAGTAGCTCCTCATTGCTGGGGCGCGGGGGTGGCGGGGGCGGCGGCACAGGCGCAGCCTGCGGCGGCGGCGCCCGCGCGACCAGGCCAGCCGCGACGGCAACTCGCCGCCCGCCGCCCGCCTCCCCCACCCGCAGCGGCTGCCACAGTTCCCCCCGCTCCGCCCCGCCCCGCGCGCTCACGCCGTCGTGGCGGACGGACGGCCCCGCCATTTCGGCGGCATCCGCCGCCTCCCGGACTGCGGCCTCGACGGCCCCAGGGTCGGGGAGGTGGGCGGCCGCCTGAACGAGCGCGCAGGTCGAGGCGTCGCCGCCGCCAGTGCCACCACCCACTGCCAGCGCCCGCCCGCCCGCCACGCCGCCATCCCGGGCATAGAAGCCGTACCCGTGGACGTCGGTGCCGCCGTGCGCGGTCTTCAGGTAAGGTACCCCGCGGAGGCGGGCCAGGCGGCGTTCGGCGGCCTCGAGCAGGGCGGCCGGCTGCGGGATGGCCACCGCCCGGCCGCCCACGACCAGGCGGGCGGGGCCGCGCGCGGCCGCGACGCCGCGGCGCCGGGCCAGGGCCAGGGCAGACCGGGCGCGTGCGTCGGCGGCCGCCGCCCGGGCTTCAGCTGCCGCGGCAGCCGCCGCCGCGCCCGCCGCCACCCGGCGCGCGGACTCGACCTCCGCGCCCGCCGCCGCGGCCGACGCTTCCGCCACCGCCGCCCGGGCTTCCGCCACGCCCGCCGCGGCGCGGGCCAGGTCGGCCGCCGCCTCGCTGGACGCCTCGACCGCGATCGCCGCCGCCGCCGTCCAGGGCGAGGAGGCGGGCGCCGGCGGTTTGGGCCACCCGGCCTTTGGCAGGCCCGGGTCGGCCTCCCCGCCAGCCGCGGTCGTGACCGCCGCCCGAAGTTCCGACAGCTGGGCGGCCAGGAGGTCGCGCTCAGCCGTGGCGGCCGCGGCCGCGCCTAGGGCGGCCGCCTCGCGCTTGGCCGCCGCGGCGGCTTCCGCCCGGGCGAGGCTGGCGCCCTCGCCAGCCGCTTCCGCAGCGGCGACCGCCCGGCGGGTGGCGGCCCGCTCCCGGCTCACCTCCCCGCGGGCCCGGTCGGCCGCGCTCGCCGCCGCGCTCGCGGCCGCCCGGTCGGCGGCCGAGCGCAGGGAGCCCAGCAGGGCGGCCAGCTCGCGGGCAGAGACAGCATCGCCGCCCTCTCCAGGCGCCTCCAGCGCGGGCAGGGGTGGGGTGATGCCAGGCAGGGCGGGCGACGGGCTCGGAGCTGCGCCCAGCCCCCCCCGGTCACCGCCGCCGACCACGATGGTCAGCCCGCTGCGCCGGCGGCGGGCGCGGGCGTGGAGGGACGAGGAGGCGCCGCCGCCGCCAGAGTAGGAGGCCCGGTGCGCGGCCGACCCGCCACTCATGGGCGTGCCCGCGGGGGGCAGGGCCGCGGGCGTCGACCGGGCCGGCCGGGCGGGCAGCGCGCTGGTGGCCAGCGCAGAGGCGGGCGTGCCCCAGGCGGGCGGCGGGCTGCTGGACGCGGCGGGGGGGTGCGGGGCGGCAGCGAGGACCACCGCGGCCGCCGCGGCCTTGACCGCCTCCGCCGCGGCTGCCCGCACCGCCCCCACCTCCGCTTCCGCCCGGACGGCCGCGTCCTCCGACGCGGTCCGCAGCTGGGCGACCGTGGCCTTGAGCGCGTCCACCTGGGCCTCCCGGTCCACCAGGGCGGCCGCGGTGGACGCCGCCACCGCCCGTTCGCCCTCCACCACGCGCCCCAGGTCGGCGGCCTTGGCCTCCAGGGCCGCCACTCGGCCGCCCAGGGCGACCTCCGCAGCCGCCACCTTTTCAGCTGCCGCCAGGCGGGCCGCGGCGGCGGTGCGTTCCGCGGCCGCCGCAGCCGCCCGCGCGGTGGCCGCTGCCCGCCGGGCCTCGCCCGCCTCCGCCCGGGCCGTGTCGGCGTCGGCCGCCGCCGCCGCCGCGTCCCGACGGGCCTCGCCCGCCTCGACGGACGCGGCAGCCCCGGCCTTGTGCGAGGCGGCCAGCGCCTTTTTCAGGGTGGCCGCCTCGTCCGCCAGGCGCACCGCCTCTGGGGCGCGTGCCGAGATGGGGCCGGCCTCGGCGGCGGCGATGGCGGCCGCGTTGGGGGTGCGGGTCGACGCGGTGGCCGACGCGGCGGGGCTGGGCGGGCGGCGGGCGGGGAGGCCCCGCGCGGCGGCCAACTCGCCCCGGGCCGCCTCGACCGCCGCCCGGGCGGCGGCCAGCTCCCGACGGGACGCCGCCTCGCGCGCTTTGGCCGCGGCCGCGGCGCCTGCCTGGGCCTTGGCTTCAGCGGCCGACGCGGCAGCCTCCCCACGCGCGTGCGCGGCCTCCAGGCGGGCCGCGTCCACGGCAGCGGCCGCCGCTGCCTGCGCTGCCGCGACTGCCCGGGCAGACGGGGCCGCGGCCGCCGGGGCAGCAGGCGGGGTCAGCGTCCGACCGGCGACGGTCCGCCGGGTTGGGGACAGGGGCGCCGCGGCTGCCAGGGAGAAGCCGGGCGAGGAGGCCGGGAGGGGCCCCTCTGTGTCGAGGGTGGCAGGCTTGGCCTTTGAGAGGGGAGGGGAGGGGGAAGGGCGGGGGCGGGCGTGAGAGGAGGGACGCGGCGCGCGCGGCGCTCTCGTTTTGCTCCCGTTTTCTTTGCTCTCTCCACTCCTTCACACGCACCGTGAAAAAGGACCCATCCGACGCAACCGACTGATGCTAGGGGTTGGCAAGGTGACAAGGTGGGTGAGAGGGGAGGTGGTCGGCCGCATGGCCGGGGTACGCGCGCAGAGCGGGCGCGCAAGTGCGCCAACCGACGCGAAGACTTGCCGCATGCGCTCCGGCGGCGCCGCGCCGTGCCTCTCTCCTCCCCTCCTCTCACCACCGCTCACCTGTTGTTCCGGCCGGGCGTTCTCATCCCTGGGTGCTCGGCCCCGGCGCGTGGGCGAGGCGCACGGCGAGGCCACGGCCTTGCTCCCGCGCGGGAGCCAGTCCTCGAGCGAGCGGCGGACCGCGACCGCCGCGGACGAGGATGCGCCCTGCCGCTGCTGCTGGAGCGGGGTGGGCATGGCGTTTGGAGGTGTGTGTGCGTGTGTGTGTGTGTGTGTGTGTGTGTGTGTGTGTGTGTGTGTGTGTGTGTGTGTGTGCGTGTGTATGTTTATGCTTGTGCTTGTTGTGTTGCGTGTGGGAGAACGAGCGAGGGGCTCTGTCTGTCGGTGGGGCGGGAGGACACGCAGAAAAAGACGTGAGTGGTACTTGGCGGCGGCGGCAGCGGCGGTGGTGGTCTCGCCCGTCACCCTCAATCATTTGTCACACACACTCTTCACGTACGCCGCCACCGCCTCCTCATCCCACCCCAGCTCCTCCCTGAGAACCTGGGCCGTATGATGGCCCAGGTCGGGCCCCGCCCAGGCCGTGGCGCCCGGCGTGCCGGACATGACTGGCAGCAGAGCGGGGACTGTGACTGGAGAGGTCGCACGCCCACCAGGCGCGTGCGCGGCCGCCTGGAACATGCCACGCGCCACGAACTGGGGGTCGGTGACCAGGTCCCGGGGGCGAAGAATAGGCCCAGCGGGCACGCGGGCGGTCGCCATGGCGTCCAGGACGGCGTCCAGCGGGCGGGCGGCGACCCAGGCCGTGATGACCTGGAATGATGAGATGAGAGGTTGAAACAAAGGGGTTGAGGGTTTTTTTTGGTGTGTGCGTTCGGCGGCGCAGGGTCTTGGTGCGCCGCCTTTGGAAGATGCTGCGCAATCAGACGAGCGTGCGACTTCAAAAACAGGGCGGAGCGGGTGCGATCCTTTCCCTCGTTCTCTCGCTTACCTCGTAAATCTCGTCCGCCCGCGCGCACCGGGCAGCGTTGTCCTTGAACGCCGGGCTCTGGGCGCCCATGTCCGGCCGGCCGACGGCCTCCATCAGGCGAGTGTACACGGAATCCCCGTTGCCACCCACCACACACCATCGGGCGTCCGCCGTGCGGAAGGTGGCGGAGGGGACGACCCCGGAGATGGTGCTCCCGGACGGCTCCCGGTCCACCCCGCCCTCCACCCACTCCGGCACGCACGCCTCCAGCATGGAGAAGACGGACTCCGTGATCGCCGCATCCACGACCTGGCCCCCCACAGGGGCAGGCGGACGCGGCGCGCGCCCCACTCCGGTGGGGCCCCGGTCACGCGCCAGCAGGGCCATCACGCCGCCAAACGCGGCGTGCAGGCCCGCCAGGGTGTCTCCCAGGCTGATGTTGGGCCGCACGGGCGGGCGGTCCGGGAAGCCGTTGACGGCCCGGAACCCGGAGTGGGCTTCACACACGGACGCGTAGCCCGGGCGGCCAGCCATCGGCCCCGTCTGGCCATACCCGCTGATGCGGCAGTAGACGAGGCGGGCGTCGAGGTCGGCCGGCCCCAGGCCCCACCCCTCCATCTTGCCCGGCGTGAAGTTCTCGACCAGCAGGTCGCACTTGGACGCCAGCTGCCTGACAACGTCCCGCCCCGCCGCCGTCCGCAGGTCGGCGACCATGCACCGCCGGTTGCGGCCGTAGGTGCGCCACCAGAGGGAGGTGCCCGTCGCGTCCAGGACGCGCAGGGAGCGCAGCGGGTCCCCTCCGGGGGGTTCAACCTTGATGACGTCCGCCCCGAAGTAGGCGAGCAGGGCGCCCGCGAAATTGCCGGCGACGACCTGGCCCAGGTCGAGGACCTTGTAGCCGGCGAGCGGGCCGGGCAGAGGGGTTGAGGCCGAAGTTGAGGAGGGCGGGGAGGTGCTTATTGAGAAAGTGGCCGCCGCTGCTGCTGCTGCTGCCTGGCGGTGCAGGGCCGGCAAGGCCAGGCGCAGACGCCGCGCCTGGGCGACCAGGACGGACATTTGTTGGGCCGGGCGCGCGCGGGCGAGAAATAGAGGAGTGTTGGTCGATTCGTTGGATGGAAAGGCTAGCTAGCCCCGCTCAGTCCTCCACATGCGCCTCCCACAAACACACACTTTTGTCTCGCGCGCGCCATGCACCGCCTCCTCGTCACCGCCGCCCTCGTGGTCGTGGTCCTTGCGGCTCGCCACACCTCAGCCCAGCAAACGGCAAGCAACCCTGTCCCGTCGCTCAACAGCGACTTCCTCATCACTCCCAAGCCTATCCTGACCCCGTGGCAGAATGGCGCATCTGCAGTCGCTGGGTCTTCTAGTTCTGTCGGCGCCTCCGTCGGGCGCGTGACGTTCGGACCCTGTGTCTACCGTGCCGCGCACTGGCATAATATCGCGTGGGAAGTTTTGACTCCTGTGACACCAGCGGTGTCGCTCACGACGGTAATGCAGGAGCCGTCGGGACTGAGGAGGACCGACATTGTCGCGCCGGGGCAATCAATCGTTTTCCCTGCCGGGTGGCTCCATCTCCAGCTCAACGACAACTGTACTCCGCTCGACGCTGTGCTGGTATTCAACGCCGTGAGTTCTGGCGGGACGACGAACCTGCCGCAAGCGGCGTTCACAATCGAACCGGCATACGCTGCCGTCGCGTTTGTGCAGCCGCTGCCGGCGCCGGCACCAACAAACTGGGTTATCGACCCTACCTGCGCTAAACGCTGCGCAATCAATATAACATCGTCGATCGAGGCAGAGATGGCTTTAAAGAACGAGACGACGGCCGCCGTTGGTTGAGAAGAGATGATCGTGTGTGTGTGTGTGTTTCCCTCGTTGTCACAGACGAGGAGGTGGAAGAGACAAAGAAAAAAATGTCGGTTGTCGCCCACCTCCTTACTTTCGTCGAGGAGGCCGCCTCGCTGGACTCGCGTCGCAGGGGCCGGAAGCGGATGCTGGCAAGGGAGTGAAAAGAAAAGAAAGAGGTTTTTTTTTCGGGTTCTTCCTTTTTTCATTTTCTAGGCGCTTCAGGGGTGGATCGGGGCACAAAATATGTTTCTCCTTGACAACTTCATTTTTTCCCCTCTTTCTCTCATTCCCTATATCCAACGCTTGCTCTCTCGCGACGCCACCACCTCTTCTCTCACTCTCTCCATTTCCCTATCAGATTTCTTGATCTGCTGGGAAAGTAGAAGAAAGCAGGATGCCTCGCGATCCTCTTCTGACGCGCACGCTGCTGCTGCTGCTCACGCTGCTTATTTCGGCCGCCTTTGCGGGAGCCTCGGAGGCCAGGACCGCGGTTGCGCCCGTCGGAGGGCCCTCTGCCAACAACACGGTCACGAAGATCCAAGCCTGGCTCGAGGACCAGGTGTCGGTGAGTTATTCGGTTCGCAATTGGATCTGGTTGAGCATCTGGTTTTGCTCCGATCGCTCCTCGGCCCTACTCTGGGCAGCCGTTTCAGCTTCAAGTCGGCTATAACTCAAGTTGAGCTCAATCGAGCCCCCCACCCAAAAAAAAAAACTTAGGCCCTGGACATCCAGCAGCAGCTTGCGGCGAGGCTCTTCGCCGACGTTAACCTCGCAGAGTACAAGGCCCTCCTGGCCAACGAGCGCGAGCCTTCCTCCAAGAAGGCCAACGCGTCCGCCGTCGCCGCCCTCGCCGCCTACAGGGTCGCCGTCCAGGCCCTGCCCTTCAAGCAGGTCTCCCTCGACCCCCTGATCGGCACGCTCCTCGAGGGCCTGTCCGACGAGGACGTCAAAAAGGCGGGCAACATCGCCTACCCCGTCGCGAGTAAGATCGCTGTCGCCGCCGCGAAAAACTCGGGCGCTTTCGAGTTCGCCAACTTCAAGCCGGCCTCCGCCGAGGACGGCAAGCCTGGCTCGTATGCTTTCACCCCGGGCCAGAAGTACACTTTATACCCTCAGTTGGCCAACTTTAAGCTGTACGTGCTGCAGGGCGGCAGCCCCGAGGAGATCGTCGACAGGGACTTCAAAAACTACTCGTCGCTGAAAATTGGCACGAAAGAGTACGAGAAAGAGCTCGCGCAGGTCGCCCGCGTCGGGTGGCTCAACTCGACCGAGAGGAGCAAAGAGCAATCGACGATCCCTGGCTTCTGGCTGGACGGCCCCGGGACGCCCACGGTCGCCGGCCACTACCTGCAGATCGCCACGTCGCTGCTGCCGGAGAACGCCACGCTCCTTCAGACGGCGGAGCTCTTCGCCCGCATCTCCGTCGCCAACTCGGATGCCGCGACGCTCGGCTGGGTTCTGAAGTACAGAAACCTGGCCGCCAGGCCCATCACTGCCCTGCGCCGCGGGGGCAACGGCGGGAACTACTCCGAGTCCGTACCGAATTGGGAACCATTTTTGAAGACGCCGCCGCACCCGGAGTACCCGAGCGGGCACACGATCACGAGTGGCTCGTCTGCCGAGGTCATCGCAAACTGGTTCGGGCGCGACGACATCCCGTTCTCGACGAACACGGCCACGAAGGGGTTCGAGCCGCGCAATTACACGTCGCTGCGCGCGTCGGCGGTGGAGGTCGGGGACTCCAGGCTCTACGGTGAGTTGCCCTCTTCTTTCTGTCTCGCGCTCGCTCGCTCGCTAGAGTTAAAACTTGAGCGCAAAACAAAAAACTCATCGAATCTTTCGAATCTTTCGAAACCCAATACAGGAGGTATCCACTACAATCAGAGCAGCGTCGATGGCAACAACCTTGGCGCAGAGGTTGCGAAAAAAGTCGATGCGGCTTTTAACGAGACGTTCGGATCTTGAGAGACAGATACAGAGAAAGGCCGCCAGCGGCCCCTTGATGTCCGGCCGGCCGACGGCCTCCATCAGGCGAGTGTACACGGAATCCCCGTTGCCACCCACCACACACCATCGGGCGTCCGCCGTGCGGAAGGTGGCGGAGGGGACGACCCCGGAGATGGTGCTCCCGGACGGCTCCCGGTCCACCCCGCCCTCCACCCACTCCGGCACGCACGCCTCCAGCATGGAGAAGACGGACTCCGTGATCGCCGCATCCACGACCTGGCCCCCCACAGGGGCAGGCGGACGCGGCGCGCGCCCCACTCCGGTGGGGCCCCGGTCACGCGCCAGCAGGGCCATCACGCCGCCAAACGCGGCGTGCAGGCCCGCCAGGGTGTCTCCCAGGCTGATGTTGGGCCGCACGGGCGGGCGGTCCGGGAAGCCGTTGACGGCCCGGAACCCGGAGTGGGCTTCACACACGGACGCGTAGCCCGGGCGGCCAGCCATCGGCCCCGTCTGGCCATACCCGCTGATGCGGCAGTAGACGAGGCGGGCGTCGAGGTCGGCCGGCCCCAGGCCCCACCCCTCCATCTTGCCCGGCGTGAAGTTCTCGACCAGCAGGTCGCACTTGGACGCCAGCTGCCTGACAACGTCCCGCCCCGCCGCCGTCCGCAGGTCGGCGACCATGCACCGCCGGTTGCGGCCGTAGGTGCGCCACCAGAGGGAGGTGCCCGTCGCGTCCAGGACGCGCAGGGAGCGCAGCGGGTCCCCTCCGGGGGGTTCAACCTTGATGACGTCCGCCCCGAAGTAGGCGAGCAGGGCGCCCGCGAAATTGCCGGCGACGACCTGGCCCAGGTCGAGGACCTTGTAGCCGGCGAGCGGGCCGGGCAGAGGGGTTGAGGCCGAAGTTGAGGAGGGCGGGGAGGTGCTTATTGAGAAAGTGGCCGCCGCTGCTGCTGCTGCTGCCTGGCGGTGCAGGGCCGGCAAGGCCAGGCGCAGACGCCGCGCCTGGGCGACCAGGACGGACATTTGTTGGGCCGGGCGCGCGCGGGCGAGAAATAGAGGAGTGTTGGTCGATTCGTTGGATGGAAAGGCTAGCTAGCCCCGCTCAGTCCTCCACATGCGCCTCCCACAAACACACACTTTTGTCTCGCGCGCGCCATGCACCGCCTCCTCGTCACCGCCGCCCTCGTGGTCGTGGTCCTTGCGGCTCGCCACACCTCAGCCCAGCAAACGGCAAGCAACCCTGTCCCGTCGCTCAACAGCGACTTCCTCATCACTCCCAAGCCTATCCTGACCCCGTGGCAGAATGGCGCATCTGCAGTCGCTGGGTCTTCTAGTTCTGTCGGCGCCTCCGTCGGGCGCGTGACGTTCGGACCCTGTGTCTACCGTGCCGCGCACTGGCATAATATCGCGTGGGAAGTTTTGACTCCTGTGACACCAGCGGTGTCGCTCACGACGGTAATGCAGGAGCCGTCGGGACTGAGGAGGACCGACATTGTCGCGCCGGGGCAATCAATCGTTTTCCCTGCCGGGTGGCTCCATCTCCAGCTCAACGACAACTGTACTCCGCTCGACGCTGTGCTGGTATTCAACGCCGTGAGTTCTGGCGGGACGACGAACCTGCCGCAAGCGGCGTTCACAATCGAACCGGCATACGCTGCCGTCGCGTTTGTGCAGCCGCTGCCGGCGCCGGCACCAACAAACTGGGTTATCGACCCTACCTGCGCTAAACGCTGCGCAATCAATATAACATCGTCGATCGAGGCAGAGATGGCTTTAAAGAACGAGACGACGGCCGCCGTTGGTTGAGAAGAGATGATCGTGTGTGTGTGTGTGTTTCCCTCGTTGTCACAGACGAGGAGGTGGAAGAGACAAAGAAAAAAATGTCGGTTGTCGCCCACCTCCTTACTTTCGTCGAGGAGGCCGCCTCGCTGGACTCGCGTCGCAGGGGCCGGAAGCGGATGCTGGCAAGGGAGTGAAAAGAAAAGAAAGAGGTTTTTTTTTCGGGTTCTTCCTTTTTTCATTTTCTAGGCGCTTCAGGGGTGGATCGGGGCACAAAATATGTTTCTCCTTGACAACTTCATTTTTTCCCCTCTTTCTCTCATTCCCTATATCCAACGCTTGGGCGACCAGGACGGACATTTGTTTGGGCCGGGCGCGTCGGGCGCGGCACAGCGCGGGCGAGAAATAGAGGAGTGTTGGTCGATTCGATGGAAAAGCTAGCCCCGCTCAGTCCCTCCACACGCGCCTCCCTGAAACAGCACACTTTTGTCTCGCGCCCCATGGCCGCCCGCGCGAGCACGCCGTCCACATGCGGGCGTGCCAGTCAGCCCTTAGGGTTGCTGCCTGCTTCCCGGCGCCTTGCCTTGCCGCCCCCACCCCGGGCGGCAGCGGGCACAGCAGCCACAACAACAAGCGATGCGGCCGACCAAAAAGCGCAACCATCCTCCGCCTGGCCGTCTGCGGCCGCCCGGGCCGCCGCCTTCACGGCCACGCCCGTCCCCGAGCTGTTCACCCCGACGCTCGCGCCCCTCCTCTCCGGCGCCCTGCCCGCCTGGCTGAACGGGGCGTTCATCCGCAACGGGCCCGGCGGCTTCCCGGCCCCGTATGCCCACTTGTTCGACGGGCCGGCCATGCTCACCCGCGTCGCCCTTGATGGCCGGGACCCGGACGCACGGCCGCCCACCCAGACCCAGCGCTTTATCGAGACCGCCGCCTGGGCGGGCTTCAAGGCGATGGGCAAGCCGGTCGCGCCCGAGTTCGGCACGCCCCTCCCCTTTTGGGCGGGCCTGTTCACGACCGTCAAGGGGTTGATGGGTTTCGGGTCGGGCTTTGACAACGCCTCCGTCACCGTGCGCCCGCGCGGGCGCGTGGGTGTGCCGTCCACGCGCCAGCTGATCGCGATGACGGAGGCGGTGGCGGGCACGTACGCGGTGGACGCGCTGACCCTGGAGACGGCGCCCGGGCGGGTGGTGCACCCGCCCAGCGATGGCGTCAGGGGCGCCCTCACCACCGCGCACGCGCACACGCGCACCGACGGCTCGCTCGTCGCCTTCACCGCGGACGTGGGGCGTGGGTTCACCGTCTACACGCAAGACCCGCACACGCTGGCCCGCACCCCCGTCGCCTCCTTCCGCGACCGCCCGGGCAGCAAGGGCGGCGGGCCGGCCTGGGTCCACGACTTCCCGTGCACGGACGCCCACGCCTGCCTGCCCGAGGCGGGGGCCACGCTGGATTTGAGGGCCGCCCTGGTCGGCGGGGGCGACCACTTCATGTTTGCGTGGGATGGGCGGGCGGGCACGCGCTTCACACTGGTGCCCCTGCCGCCGCCAGTGGGTGGCCAGGCGCGCGCGGCTGCCGCCGCCGCTGCTGCTCCTCCTCCTCCTGCCGCCGTGCGCGTCATCGACAGCCCGGAACCGCTGTTCTACTTCCACATCCTGAACGCGTTCGAGGACGGCAAAGGCGCCTTTGTGTTTGACGTGCCCCGCTTCCCCGACCCGACGATGGTCAACCGCCTGGGGCTTGCCCCCTTGAGGGCCGGCCCCGGCGACGCCGCGGTCCCGGGCGCCGGCCCCGTCCCGCCGTGCGAGGTCGTCCGGGTCTCCCTGCCCCTGGCCGGCCCGCGCGTCGCGTCCATCACCACCCTCATCCCGGCGGCGGCCGTGCGCTTTTTCGAGTTCCCCCAAATCAACCCGGCCTGGAAGGGGCGGGCTGACTACCGGTTCGCGTACGGGGTGGGGGCCCCCCTCGGCCCGGGACCGCCCGCCTCCCTGGGCACCGCCATATCCAAGCTGGACGTGCGGGGCGGGACGGTGTGCGCGCAGTGGCGGGGCGAGGACGGCGGCATCCCGGGTGAGCCCCTCTTTGTCGGGCGGCCCGGCGGGGTGGGCGAGGACGACGGCGTCCTCCTCTTCCACTGGACCAACCCGGGCGGTGGCAGCGAGGTGGTCGTCCTGGAGGCGGCCGACCTGGGCGAAGTGGCGCGGGTGGGGCTGCCCGCGGCGGTCGCGTACGGGTTCCACGGGTGCTGGCTGCCTGGGGCTGAGTGAGAAACGTGCAGTGGTTAACGGTCGAGTCCAGTTTCTCGAGCTCTCACTCCTCTCTGCGTTCTTCATTCCCGTGGGGGGGCATTGAGCGACTGGTGTGGTGACTAACGCACACGCCAGGCACTCACCATGCCGCCGCCTCGCCGGGGGCCGGCAGGCGGCCTACCACCCCGTGGCGCCTCCCCGACCCCGTCAACCTCAGGCCGCGCCGACGCCGGCGCCGGCGCCGACCGCATTCGTGGCCCCTCGGCCGCGCCCTCCACCGCGGGCACGGCGTCAGCCTCCACCCGGCGAGCCAGCCGCCTGGCCCCTGGCTTGTCCCCCGCGGAGGAGGACGTGCAGGGCCTGGTGCGGTCGTTTGTGGCGTCGGCGAACGCGGCAAAGTGCGGCCGCTCGCCAGCTATGCCCCACCACCCGCTCTCCTTTGCGTCCGCGGTCGCTGCCTGGTCCCGCGGCGCCTACGGCCGGCTCCTGTCGGCCTGCCCCTACGGCGTCCGGTGGGAGGCGTACCTGCAGAGCCTGTTCGCGACGGCCCTGGACGCGCTGGACACGGACCTGCCGCCCGCCAGGGCGGGCGGCGGAGGGACCGCCGCCCGGGTGGGCTCGGCCCCGCCGCCCCCGCTGCCCCTCGCCGCCCCGGCCGCCGCCGCCGCGGCCCTGTCTGACTCGGACGACGATGCCGCCCAAAGGGTCGAGGACGATGCGGCCGCCATCGAAGCCCGCCTGCGGGCCGTCACGGGCGCCGCGCCGCCCCTGGCCGCCCGCCTGGGCGGCCTCTACGCCTGCGCCCTGCTCCACGCGGCCCAGGGCTGTCCTCCTGCCGCGGCCGCGGGCGCTGCTGCGACCCCGACCGTCCTGGTGTACGTGGCGCCCTCCACCCTGCGCGCCCTGGCCACCACAGTCGAGGACGCGGCCCGGGAAGGGCGGGGCGGGGGCGGGGGCGGGGGCGGGGGCGGGGGCGGGGGCGGGGGCGGGGGCGGGGGCGGGGGCGGGGGCGGGGGCGGGGCGGCAGCAGGCGCGGCGGCAGACGCGGCCGCGGCCGCGGCGTACCTCCTGGCCGCCTGCGCCCCGGGCGTCGTCCGCCGCCCGCCTGGGGGCGGTGCGCCCGCGTCCGCCGTCGCGCCCTGGCAGCCCGTCGGGGCGGCCGCCTTGGGGGGCGCCCCCAGCGAGGGCCTGGGCGCGGCTCGGGCCCAGGCCGCCGCGCACGCCGCGGAGTCGGCGGCCGCGCTCGGCCCCTTAGCCACTGCGGCGGCCGCCGCGGGCGGCGCCTACGAGGGCGCCCGCACCGTGGCCTGGCGGGCGGTGGCGTCCCGCCTGCCGGGCGCGGGCGCGCCGGCCACCCTGGCCGACCTCAAGGGCCTGCCCGCCCGCATCCGGGGCGCCGCGGACGCGATCACGGCGGCGGGCGAGGCGATCGGCGCGGGGGGGGCGGTCGCAGGCGCGGCCCAGGCCCGGGCGGGGCGGGCGCGCAAAAAGGCCGCTGCCGCCGCGGCGGCGTCCGCCCCGGGCGAGGGCGAGGGCGAGGAGGCCGCGGCAATGGCCATTGGCACCGCCACCCCGTCCATTGCCGCCCTGCTCTCGGGCGGCGGCCCCGGGGGCCGGGGCGCGGCCGCAGTGCTCGCTCGGGAGGCCGCGCGCGAGGCGGCCGCGGCCGGGGTGGCGGGCGCGTGGCTGGACCTGGTCGGCGGCGAGGCGCCGCCGCCGCCGCCGCCGCCGCCGCCATCCCCGCCTCTGACAGCCTCGCAGCCCGGCCCTGGGCGGCAACGGGCCCGGCAGGGGGCGAGCCCGGCGGCGGCGGCGGACGCGGCGGGGGCCCGGCGGCCGCCTGCAGGAGGGCCTCCCGGTGATCCTCGCCCACCCGCCGCCAAGCGCGGCCGGGGGCCGGCGGCGCCGGCCCCTGAGCGCTCTCCACCCTCGCCACCCCCTATGACGGCCACGGAGCTGGCGGCCGCGCAGGCGGCCTTCCTGGACCGGACGGAAGGGATGGTCGGCTGAATGAGAGAGAGAGAGAGTTGGTGGAGAGAGAGGGTTGGAAAGACGTAACAGAGTTTTCATCTCGCCACCCTCCCCACACACACTTCATGACCCGCTTCGTGGGCGACGCCATCGGCGTCCGCTCCGGTGGTGGTGGCTCGCGCGGGCCGACCAAGGCCCAACGAGCGAAGGCCCTGGAAGAGTTTCAGAGGACGGGGCACCACCCTGAATTGGCTGGCGCCCGGGAGGCCGGCCCGGCCGGCCTCGCCCTGGGCGGCCGCCTCCCTGACCGCTTGCTGACCCGGCCCCACGTCTTCTTGGATGTGGAGGGCGGCGGCAAGAAATGTGCGCGTGTGTGTGTGGGAGAGGCGGGGCGTCCTTTTGCGTCCCTCAGGAAAAACACCGCTCGCCAAAACTTTTCCGTCCGCCCCTCCCTCAACCCATAATGCCCCCTCCTCAGACCGCCTCGTCGTCGAGCTCTTCAACGATATCCCGTCCGCCCGCGCCTCCGCCACCGCCTTTGCCGCCCGCTGCCGCCCGGGCGCGGACGGCGGGTTCGCGGGCGCCCCGCTCGCGGGCGTCGCGCCGGGGACTGCCCTCTTTGGCGGCGGCCGCGCGCCCGCCCGGGCGGTCGTGGCGCCGCGTGCATCGGCGTCCCTGACGCACTGCGAGCCGGGGGCGGTATCCCTGTCTACGACCGGCGGCAGCTGGGCAGTGGCGCTCACCCCGACGCCCTCCCTGGACTCGCCCGCCTGGGGCGTGTGCGGGCGCCTCACCGGGGAAAGCCTGGCGGCCGCGGTGGCGCTGGGCGGGGTCGGCACGGGGCGGGCAGCCGCCGCCGGCGGTGGCGGCATGCCGACGGGCGCCCGCCCGCCCGCGGTCCCGCACACCGTCCGAGCCGCGGGTGTCACGGACTGCCGGGGCGCGCACGAGGCGGCCGGCGCTGCCGGCGGCGGCGGCGGCGGCGCGCCCGCGTCCCTGGGTGCGGGCGTGGAGGCGGCCCTGCAGGCGAGCCTGGCTGGGAATGGGGATGCAGACAAGGCGGGGGCAGCGGTGAATACTCATCCTCCTGCGCCCGGCGTCGGCAAGAAGCGCGGGCGGCTGGATGAACTGCTGGGCGGCAGCGGGAGTGAGGGTGATGAGAGCGAGAGTGACTAAAAAAAAGGAGCGGTAGAAGTGGTTGGTGGAAAAAGAGAGAGAGAGAGAGAGGGGACGCGCGCGTGTAGAAGGTAGAGCAAAGCAAAACAACAAACCCCGCGCGCGCACGACATCATCAGCCCTCCCTCTCTCTATCCCATCCCTCATCTGGCTGGGTGCAGGCGCGCGCGCGCGGTGTGGCGGTAGAACAAAAAAAAAAGCACAAAAAAAAGCGGGACCAACGTCCATTTCCACGTCATCATTTCTTTGGCACGTGGATGTCCAGCGACCCGGCGGCCAGCTCCCCATAAATGCCGGCTACGTCTGCGTCCTCGGGAAGGGTGATGTGGGTGCGGGCCGCACTGCCGCACTTTACGATCAGCTCGTTGTTGTTTGTGGCCACGATGAGGGAAATGTCCTCTTCTTTCTCGCCGCCGAACGCGTCCATCTTTAGGACGTGCGAGCCGTCCCCTGCGTCATGGAATTTGGATGAGCTAAGCGTGTGCAGTTGAGTGACCTCCGCGCCGGCGACGCGGGAGGGCTCGTCGGAAATGGTGGCTTTGATGATGACCATTTTTGTTTTTGGGAGAATTTGGATGTGGAGAGTGAGCAGACGGCTCGGTGCAGCCACTCGTCACTTTGTCCAAGAAAGAAAACCATGCCCCCCGCCCACACCTGGCTCCTGGCCGCCCTGGCCGCCGCCCCCGCCCTCGCCCAGGCGACTGCAACCACCCTCTCTGGCCGGGCGGCTGGCGTGGGGCCGTTGATCGACTGCGCGGTGCGTAGCAAAAAAAAAGAGAGGGGTACCTGCGGCGGGCGGCGCGCCATTTTGCTTCCCCTGCGCGCTGCCATACCCGCCGTGGGATGGGCAGGCCCCGGGCGCCTGTGTCCTAAAGACCGCGCCAACATGTAGACAGGGGTCCTGGCTTTACACCAGAACCGAATTTGCGGGTCATTGTGGCCCCCCGCCGCCCAGAGACGGCCAGCTGCGCACCAGCTCTCTCTCTCTCTCGCGCGCGGTGTTTGCGCTGCCCAACCCTCTCCAACCTCCTCTCCTCTCCACTGTCGCCTCTCACTGTCGCCTTCAAAACTCCCCCCGACAGGTCACCTACACCGCCCCCTCCGGTGCCACCGCCCCCGTCGCCCTGACCGACGCCACCGGCTCCTTCACTCTCGACCTGCCCGCCCCGCCCGAGCCCGGCGCGTCCCTTCTCGTCGCGGGCGGCGCCTGCACCGACGCCGCGACCGGCCTACCCCCACCCGTCGCGCTGGGCGCGGTGCTGCCCTCCTCGCCCTCCCCCTCCTCCTCCTCCTCCTCCTCCTCCTCCTTTGCCGCCGTCAACGGGATCACGACGCTGGCCTACTACACCTCCAAGAACGCGGGCGCGCCCCAGGTGTCACCCTACCTGGTCCTCATGGGCGGCACGGGCGGGAAGGCGGGCGGGGCGGCGGCCTTTGACGTGTCGGCCTTCTACGCGGCCGCGGGCGCCTACCTGGGCATCCCGGCCGCCAAGGACGGCGCGGCCGCCGACCTACTGGGCGACTTCCTGGCGTCCGGCTCGCCCGCGTCGGTGGGCGGCTACACCCTGTCCACCCAGGTCCTGGCCGCCCTGGCCGTCGGCGCCCAGGGCCTGGCGGGCTTGAAGCCGGAGGTGACGCCCGACGCGGCGGCGGAGGCGATGGTCGTGGCCACCTTCCCCGCCGCCGCGGCGACCGTCAAGGCCGGGTCCCGGTTTGACCTCACCCAGCCGGCCGCGCTGGCGGCCATCACCAACAAAGCCCTGGCGGGCGCGCCCGCAGAGGTTGTGGGCGCGGTCGCGGCCGCGACGGCGGCCCTCAACGCTGACCTGGGTGCGGCTGTGAAGGCGGCCGCGACCGCGGCCACGCCCGCCGCCCGGGCGGCCGCCCTCCTCCCCGTCGCCCGCGCGGTGCGGGCCGCCCAGGACGTGCTGGGCCCGGCCGCCCGGGGCCTGGCGTCGGGCAATGCGGGGATGGCCGACTTTGAGGGCCTCTATGGGAGCCCTGCCCTGGTCAGGGCGGCCGTGGAGGGGGTGGGCGACGCGGCGCCCGGGGTGAGTGATGCGGCGGCCATTGTGGCGTGAAATTTGAGAGAGGTGTTGCTGCACGCGTTTTTAGCGAGAGAGAGTTGTAAGAGAGGGGAGTCGTCTTTTTACGTACACAATACACACACACACACGGCGCGCATCCCCACAGAGAGTCAATGCAGGGGAAATTAGAGAGTGGTTAGCAACGCTATTGTCACGGGAGGGGAAGTGTTGGGGGGGGAATGGCACGCGGATGAAAAGGGTGGGTCACCATTGCGTGCATCGCGCATGATGAGAAAAGAAAGAAAGGAGGAAAGGCGGGGGGGGGTAGATAAAAACATCACCCATCTCATCAGCCCAGCGCCACGACCGTCGTCGCCACACCCCCACACACCCCAGCCCCACCACCCGCCGCGAAGACGAGCGGGGCGGCGGCCAGGCGGGCGACGCCCTGGCGGGCGGGCGCGGCCAGGGAGACGCGCACGGAGGAGGGCGGGGCGGGTGCGCCGGCGCCCACCTCCACGGTCGCCAGCCAGGCGGCGCCGGCGCCGATAGGGGGCGGGGTCAGGGCATCTAACGCCGCGATACGAGGGGTGAGGGAGGAGGCGGCCGTGGCCGTAGAGGCGGACAGGTCGCCCCGCTCCAGGGCCGCGCCCGCCGCGCCGGGCGGGCAGACGACTACGACGGACGCGTTGCCCGCCGCGTCCGCCAGGGCGGGTACCCGCCCACCGCCCGGCAGGGCCATAAACGCGGCGTACAGGCAGCAGGATATGGGCGGGCGGCCAGTTTCGGTCGCGTTGAGGACGGCGAGCGGGCGCGGGGAGGGCGGCGGCGGCAGAGGGGAGGGGGCGGGGGTGGTGGTGGGGGCTGGCGTGGGCGCAGCCTCCGCTTCGGTGGGGACGGGCGTCGGGGGCGACATCGTCCCCAAGGACGCGGGCGTGGTGGGCGCCGGCGTGAGCGTGGCCAGCGTCTCAGTGGGAGGCGGAGGCGGCGGGGTGGTGGTGGCCGCAGTGGCCTCGGCGGACCGTTCCGGCGTCGCAGCCTCGGTCTCCGTGGGCGCCGGCGTGGCCGCCACCACCACTGGCGCTTCAACCACCACGGCTTCCATCTCAGCCGGCGTTGGGGCGGGCGTGGTCGTGGCCGGAGGAGGAGGAGCGGTCGTGGCAGGCGGGGCGGTGGTCATCTCTGGCGGCGCAGGAGGGGTGGTGGTGGCCGGCGGCTGGGTGGTGGCGGCCGCCGCGGCCTCGCTCTCGGTAGGGGCGGGCGTGGCCAGCTCCTCCGTCGCCATCGGTTTGGGCGTCTCCGTCTTCGTCTCCGTCGGCGCGGGTGTCTCTGTCTCCATCGGCGTGGGCGTGGCGGTGGGCGCGGGCGTCTCGGGCGCATCCGTCCAGGCAGGAGTGGTCGTGGGTGCGGGGGTGGGCGCCGCCGGCGTGATGGTCGCCGCCGCCGTCGCCACGGGCGTCTCTGCCTCCACCTCCACGGCTGTCGCCGTCCAGGAGGGGGCGGGAGTGGTCGGGGCGGGCGTCTGTGTGGGGGTGGGCGCGGTGGTGGCCGGCGCGGGCGTCGCCTTCTCTTCCACCGCCACCACCATCACCTCTTCTTTCACCGGCGAGGCGGTCGGCGTGGCCGTCCCCGCCCAGGAGACCAGGTTGTTCAAAACAGATGTCCGGCGGGGTGGGGCTGGGGTGGGGCTAGGGGTAGAGGTGGGCTCGGGAGCCAGCGTCTCAGCCACCTCAACCTCAGTCGGCGCGGGGGTGGGTGTCATCTCCGCGGGCGCCGCCGCCGTTTCAGGGGGCGGAGCCGCCGCCGTCATTTCGGGCGGCGCGGTCGTCATTTTCACGGGTGCCGTGGTGGGGTTTGCCGCCTCTGTCGTGGTGGATGGAGGAGGGGACGGGGGCGTCGTTTCGGGCGCGGCCGCCGTTGTCTCGGGCGGCGGGGTGGTGGTCGTCGCGGCTGGAGGAGGAGGCGTGGTGGTGGCGGCCGCCGCCGTGGGACGCGCCATCTCCTCCTCCTCCGCCGGTACCATCGTCGGCGCTGGCAGGGTCGGCGGTGGCGGGGCCGGCGTCCCCCGGGGCGCCGGCCCGCACCCGTGCGTGCGCAGGGAGCAGGTGTCGAGAGGGCGGCAGCACCCGCCCTCCCCTCCGCTCCCACCGCCCGCCACCGTCCCACCCGGCCCGCCAAAGAGGGCGCAGCAAGTGCACGCGTACTCCACAGACCACTGCCCGGAGGTGGCATCACCCGCGATGCTCACACCGGGCGGCGAGCCTGGCGCCGGGGAGGCGACCCTCCAGGCGGCGGCCACAGGGATGACCCACAGCTGGAGCACGGCCGCCGCGCCGGGCGAGGGCGGGGCGGCGTAGGCCGCGGAGACCGGGACCAGGCCGTGCGGCAGGTAGGCGACGTCCTGGCAGGCCAGGGTGACGTCCGCCCCGTCCCCGCCGCCCGCGTCGGGCGAGGCCAGGGTGAGCGTGGCGTTGAGCGTGATGGTTGCCCGCCCCGCCCAGCGCGCGCACACGCGGTACCTGTGGTAGAGAAAGCCGCCATCCTCTTCCCCGCCCGACCGCCAGTCCAGGGCGTCGCTGCGGGGGATGGAGACGTAGCCGTCCAGGGTGAGGCCGAAGCAGGTGCCGAAGCGGGCGGGGTCCAAGGGAGGGGAGCCGTGGAAAGGGTCGCCACCCCAGGCCTGCGTGTGTGGGGGGGTAAGCGGGAAAAATAGGTTGAGAGAGTTCTCTCCTCTTCCTCCTGCCTGTGTCCCCCTCGCCCCTTCCTCCCCCTCTTTCCTTGCCTGAAAGTCCATCCCTTCCTGGCACCGTGACACGGCGTCCCCGTCACCCGGCAGCAAGCCTAGCGCCCGCGGGTCCCGCGGCCCACCCGGGCAGGCGGAGACGCCGCCGCCGCCCCCGGCGCCGCCCCCCACCCCCCCCCCACCCCCCGCGGGGTGGGCAGGGAAGAATGTCGCGCGCAGGCCGTACGCCAGGCCCACCCCCAAGCCGGCCGGGTCCGTGTCGGGGGAGGGCGACCCCGCCGCGCAGGCCGACTCCTGGCGCACTGCCGTCCAGGCTTCCACGGAGCCGTCCGGGCGGACGCCGCCCGGGCGGCCCGGGCCGCAGGGCGGGGCGGTCGCCAGGGCGCACGCGCCGGGCGGGCCGGAGCAGGAGGCCCGCGGGGCGGTGGGGGCGGCGGCGGGCGCGCCCTTGGCTGCCTCCCCGGCCGGGCGCGCCTTGGGGAGGGAGACGGACCAGGAGGCGCCGGGGGTGCCCGGAATGGTGGTCAGGAGGTGGATGAAGGAGCCGCCATCCAGCCATTCGGTCTGTGGAAAAGAGGGACGGGAGACGGGAGAAGGGGGAGAAGGGAGATGAGAGATGAGAGGGGAGGCGCGGGTCGAGGCGCGCGCGCGCTCCCCCCTTTCCCCTCCTCCTCACCTTGCACCCGTCCGCCACCTCGCCCTTGAACCCCTCCACGCGCCGCCCCCCCGGCCGCGCGCGGGCCGCCGCAGGGGGCGGGGGGCGGGGGGGGGGGGGCGGCG
>Ga0315273_10000555_pt1 | contig 40063 bp, 31 predicted proteins | sample YL17G02_0_MG_FD_205753 | JGI IMG/M metagenome (GOLD analysis project Ga0315273, IMG submission 205753) | Sediment microbial communities from Yellowstone Lake, YNP, Wyoming, USA - YL17G02_0 | ecosystem: Environmental > Aquatic > Freshwater > Lake > Sediment | place: USA: Wyoming | collected...
TGCGCTGGACCGCTCGCGCTCGCGCTCCTTCTGCCGCACCCCGCCACCGCGGCTTGGCCGGCCGATCCGAACGTGAACGTGCCGCTCTGCACCGCCACCCGCGATCAGTTCTACCCCACCATCGCCTCGGACGGTGCGGGTGGGGCCATCGTCACCTGGCACGACTACCGCAGCGGCGGCACCTCTGACATCTACGCCCAGCGGATCGCGGCCGCTGGCTCGGTCCAGTGGGCCGTCAGCGGCGCGGCCCTCTGCACCGCCACCGGCACCCAGCAGTACCCCACCATCGTCTCGGACGGCGCGGGCGGGGCCATCGTCACCTGGTACGACAACCGCAGCGGCAACTACGACATCTACGCCCAGCGGGTGCAGGCGAACGGCCAACTCGGTGGCGACGTGACTGACGTGCCGGGCGAGGCCCCGCTAGCGTTCGCGCTCGATCCCGTGCGCCCGAATCCATCGCGGGGCGGCACGCTGGCGGTGTGCTTCACGCTCGCGAGCGCGGCGGCTGCCTCGCTCGAACTGCTCGACGTCGCCGGGCGCCGCATCGCCGCGCACGAGGTGGGCTCGCTGGGTGCGGGACGCCACGCGCTCGACCTGGGCGAAGGCTTGCGCCTCGCGCCGGGGCTCTATCTGGTGCGACTCACGCAAGGGACGAATTCGCGCACTGCGAAGGTCGTGCTACTGGAGTAGCGCGCCAAGCTCGCAGACGGGGTCGCGACCACGTCGGCCCCCTCCACGTTCCGCGGCAATCCCACCGGCTCCCGCGTGCCCCCGGAGGACGTCTCCTCAACGAAAACGCCCGGGGGATACCCGGGCGATCCCGTTTGCACGCGGGCAGGCAGCCGCCCGTGTCGTTCATGAGGGAAGCTGGGGTGGCAGCGCTTGATCGCCGTGCGCCTCGACTTCCATGCCGCCCCGCGGCAGGGGTCGTACGGACCCGGCTTTACTGCCCGTGGCGGTTCCTGAACTCACCTTGAAAGACCGGACCCGCGCCCGACCTCTCACGTCTGCCAAACGCAAGAGGCGGACCGGGGGACACCCGGGGTCTCAAGGCACCTAGTTGATTGTCTCAACGATGTGCCGGCGGCGCCAAGGACAAAGTGGTCCTCGCGAAATGCGCGCCCCGGCCCCGCGCTCCTTGCCGAAATGCCACACCGGGGGTACGAAGGTCCCATTGCGGAAGGGGGCTCGGGGGGGGACGGGGCCGGGAGCCGACTCAGGCGCCGGGCGGGCGCTGTCATCCTCCGCCGTCTCCCGCCCCCGGCCGTGCCCCCCCCGCCTGCCGCAGCGACAGCGCCGCCGCCGCCACCGCGACCACCGCCATCACCAGGTAGGCGTCGCGGGTGGCCAGCGCGAAGGCCACCGGGTGCGTTGCCCCGCTGTGCTCGCTCGCCGCGAGCGTCCCGCCGCCATGCGCGGCGAAGCGCGAGGCCACGATCGCCGCCATCGCCGCTGCGCCCGAGGCGATGCCCAGGTTGCGCATGGTCGCCTGCAGCCCCGAGGCCAGGCCCAACTGCTCGGGCGGCACGCTGCCCATCGCCGCGCTCGAGTTGGGCACGGTGAAGATGCCGATCCCCGCGCCGATCAGCGCCATCCCGCCCAGGATGTGTCCGGGATGCGGGGTCGTTCCGACCTGCGACATCACGGCGAAGCCCGCGGCGGCGAGCAGCATGCCGGCGACCGACAACGAGCGCGTCCCGATGCGGTCGGACCAGCGCCCGGCCAGCGGCGCGAGGACGAGCGCGAGCAGCGGCAGCACCGCGAGCCAGCGCCCGCTCCTGGCTGCGTCGAAGCGCAGCACCTCCTCGAGGTAGAGCGGCAGGTGGAAGCCCACGCTGATCGAGAGCGCGTTGACGACCAGCGTCAGCGCGGTCGCCACCCCGAGCGGTCCGCGCAGCAGGTCGAGCGGCAGGAGGGGGTGCTCCGCGTGCGCCTCGTCCCGCGCGAACAGCGCCAGCAGCACGGCGGCGAGCACGAAGAGGGGCCACACGTGCACATCGCCCCAGCCGTGCGCCGGGCCCTGCGAGAGCGCGAACGTCACCGCTACCAGCGCCCCGCACCAGAGCGCCGCGGCTACGAAGCTCAGGTTCGCCCGGTGTCCCGGCGGATCGCGCGGCACCCGCGTCCACAGCTGCCACTGGGCGAAGAGCCCGATTGGCAGGTTGATGAGGAAGATCCAGCGCCACGAGAAGTGTCCGACGAGGATCCCGCCGAGCGGCGGGCCCAGCGCCAGCCCCACGCCGACCATCGCGCCGAAGGCGCCGAGCGCGCGCCCGCGCTCCTCGGCCCCGAAGGCGGCGGTGAGGAGCGCCGTGCTGTTGGCGGACATCATGGCCGCGCCGAGGCCCTGCAGCGCCCGCGCGGCCACCAGCAGGTTGGCCGAGGGCGCGGCCGCGCACAGCGCCGACGCGATCATGAACAGCGTGAGGCCGGCGCCGTAGACGCGGCGGCGGCCCATGAAGTCCGCCAGCCGGCCCATGGCGAGCAGCAGCCCGCTGATCGTGAGCACGTAGGCGAGCACCACCCACTCGATCGAGGTGAGCGGCACGCCGAAGGTGCGTGACAGCGTGGGCAGCGCGATGTTGACCACGCTGATGTCGAGCACCGCCATGACGGTGCCCAGCGCCAGCGCGGGGAAGACCCGCCAGCGGGGAAGGGCCGGGGCCCCGGCGCTCACCTGCCGGCGCGCGCCCAGCGCCAGATCTCTGGCAGGGTCGGCGTCTTGCCGGTCATCAGCAGCCCGATGCGGAACACCCGGGCAGCGCCGCGCAGCACCAGCCAGCCGGAAAGCGCGAGCAGCACGAGCGACGCCGCGATCTGCCAGGCCGGGACGTTGGCCGACGCGGTGCCCAGCCGCAGCATCATGGTCGTCGGCGCGGTCGGGGGAAACAGCGAGAGGCCGACGGCCAGTGGCCCGTCCGGCTTCGACAGGAGGTTGGTCAACAGGATGAAGGGCACGAAGTTCGCGAACGTGAACATCATCGCGAACTGCTGTGCCTCGCGCATGTTGTTCGTGACCGCGCCGATCCCGGTCATCAGGCCGGCGTAGAACAGGTAGCCGAGCAGGAAGTACACGAACGCGAAAGCGAGCAGCGTGGCTGGCAGTTGCATGTTCGCCAGCGCCAACATCGGCCCGCTCAGGGCCACGCCCGCGCCCAGCCACACGCCCACGAGCGTGAGCCCGGTGGCGCCCAGGCCCAGCAACTTCCCGGCCAGCAGGTCCTCCGGGGAGAGCGTGCAGAGCAGCGATTCGAGGATGCGCGACTCCTTCTCCTCGCTCACGCCCTGCAGCAGGTACTGGCCGCCGGTGATGATGCACATGCCGAGCAGGATCGAGAACATGAACGGGATCATGAACTCCAGCATCTCGCGCCGGTCGTCCTTGCTCTCGAATTCACCCGCCTTGTTGAGGGTGTACTGGCTCATCGAGAGGGACGGACGCGTGGCGCGCTCGATGCGCAGCGAGTCGGCCTGCCCGGCCAGGAGGTTGCGGGTGAGCCAGCGCTCGATCGAGCGCTGGACCGAGTTCGAGGTGAAGACGCCGTCCGCGCGCGAGTAGCGGCGCAGGGCGCCGGAGGCCAGGTAGTCCGCGGGGATGATCAGCGCCTGCGGGATCTCGCCGGAGCGCAGCGCCCGCTCGAGGCTCCGCTGGTCCGCGTAGAACACCACGTCGGTGCGATAGGCCTCGCGCTTCGTGGGGTCGCCGGCCGGGTCCACCGCCATGCTGGTGGTGAGGACGCGCGTGGCGGCCGCATAGAGCCCCGAGGAGTCCACGACGCCCAGCCGGGTGAAGGAGCGCAGCGAATCGCGCGCGCTCGACATCTGGCCGCGGGTCGCCAGGGCCATGACTCCGCCGAAATAGAGCGGCACCACGATGAGCGTGAAGAGGAACGCCTTCCGCTTCACCGCGGTCAGGTACTCGCGCCGCGCCACGATCAGGACGCGCTTCCAGGAGAGCGTCATCGCGCACCGCCCTTGGTCGCCGGCTCCAGCTCGGTGGGCCCGCTCCGGCCGTGGTCGAGGCCGAGTCCCTCGCGGACGACCCGCACGAAGACGTCCTCGAGCGGCGGGGTCGCGATCGAGAACGACTCGATCCCCAGCCCGGAGGCCACCAGGTCCCGCAGCACCGACTGCGGGCTGGCGGAGGGCTCGAGCATGAGCTTCCAGTCGCCGTCGGCCGGCTCGATGCCGTGCACACCGGTCACGGCGTCCGGGCGCCGGTCACAGCGCACCATCACGGCGTGGTCCGCGTACTGGCGGCGGAAGTCGCGCACCGACCCGTACAGCACCATGTGCCCGCGGTTGATCATCAGCGCGCGGTCGCACAACTCCTCGACCTTGTTCATCTGATGGGTCGAGAGCAGCACCGTGCTGCCCGCCGCCCGGCGCTCGGCGAGGATCTCCTCGAAGAGCTGGGTGTTGAGCGGGTCGAGGCCGGTGAAGGGCTCGTCCAGGATCAGGAGCCGGGGCTCGCCGATGAGCGCGGTGCAGAACTGCACCTTCTGCTGCATGCCCTTCGACAACGTCTGCACCTGCTTCGTGGCCCACTCGGCGAGCTCCATCCGCTCGAGCAGGGCGAGGCCGGCGGCGCGCGCCGCGTGCGCGGAGAGGCCCTTGAGCTCCCCGTAGTAGACCAGCACGTCGATCGGGGAGACGCGCCGGTACAGGCCGCGCTCCTCGGGCAGGTAGGCGATCTGCCGCCGCGAATCGCCGCCGACACGGCTACCGTCGAGGACGATCTCGCCCGAATCGGGCTTGAGGATGTCGGTGATCATGCGGATGAGCGTCGTCTTGCCGGCGCCGTTGGGTCCCAGCAGGGCGAAGATCTCGCCCGGCCGGACCTCGAACGACACGCGGTTGACGACCGCCCGGCCATCGAAGGTCTTGACGATGTCGCGGACTTCGAGCATCGGGAATCTCCAGGGTGGGCTGCGCCCCTGGTGGGGGGGGCAGGGCAGCGCGGATGGGGCAGCCTAGAAGAACCCCGCGCACGACTCAAGACCGGGCCCCGCGGCCGGGGCCGCCGACCCCCCCGCGCCGGATGGTCCGGGCGGGCGGGAGCCGCACCGCGCAGAAACTGTGCGGTCCGCCCGCATCCTGCATCGTGGAATGGTGCTAACCTCCATGCTTGCAACGAGGGCATCCGGCCCTGGAATTGCAACCCATCGGCTGGTCCCGGCGGCGGCACGTCCGTCCGCCCCCCGTTTCCCGAACCCGTGGCGAGCCATGAACCCGACCCTCAAGCGCCTGACGCCTCTCTTCGGCCTGCTGGTCCTGCTGGCGGGCTGCGGGGGGGCCACGAACCCGGTCGCCCCCATCCTCATCCCACCCCTCTCGTCGGTGACCCTGTCCGTGCACGCCGACACGCTGGTCGCGGGCCAGACGCTCCAGTTCACGGCCACGGCTCTGGACACCGCTTACGTCCCCTACACGGGCGCGCTCAACTGGGCCTCGAACAACACGGGCGTCTTCGTCGTCGGCGCGACGGGCCTGGTGACTGCGGTCGGCGAGGGCACCGCCCTGCTCATCGTCTCGGGCGGCGGCAAGGCCGACACCGCCTCCGTGCTGGTCTACCCCACGACCACGGGCTGGCTCGTGCAGACCAGCGTCGTCACCGAGGACCTGCACGACGTCTTCTTCGACGGCGCCGGCCGCCGCGGCTGGGCCGTCGGCAACGGCGGGGTCGTGCTCTCGACCACGGATGCCGGCGCCACCTGGACGCGGCAGCCGTCGACCACCATCACCAACCTGCACGGGGTGTGGTTCACGAGCGCGCTGGAAGGCTGGGTCGCGGGCAACGGGGGCACCGTCCTTCACACCCTGAATGGCGGCTCAAGTTGGGCGCGGCTCGCCAACACGGCCAGCTTCGAGAACCTCGTGGACGTCTACTTCGCCTCCCGTGACACCGGGTGGGTCGTGGGCGCGGGTGGCCTGATCCTGTCGACCACCGACCGCGGGGTGACGTGGCGGAGGACCGTGCGCGGCGGCCTCACCCTGAACGGCGTCATGTTCGCCGGCACCCGCGACGGCTGGGCCGTGGGCGAGGGCGGCGCCATCCTCGGCACACACGACCGCGGCGTCTCGTGGTTCATCGTGCCTTCCATCACGGGCCAGGCCCTCAAGGGGCTGTGGCGCGTCGACGCGGAGACGGCCGTGGCCGTCGGCGCGCAGGGCGTGGTGCCCCGCACCGTGGCCACGCCGGACTCGGTGGCCTGGGTGCTGGGGAACGTGGGCAGTCTGAACCAACTCGAAGGCGTGTGCCTCGCGGACACACTGACCGGCTTCGCGGTGGGCTTGAACGGCACGGGCGCCGTGCTGCGCACCTCCGATGGCGGTGAGACCTGGGCCCCGCAGGCCGTGAGCAGTCAGTACCGGCTGCGCGGCGTGTTCTTCCTGGACGCGCGGCGTGGCTGGGTCGTGGGTGACAACGGGACCATCCGGCACACGACGTCGGGCGGCGTGTAGCGACGGACAGGAGGGCCCGTGGAGTACGCAGGGACGCTCGCGGCGCGCGCGGCGGTCAACGACAGCCCCGAGGGCCTGGAGATCGTCATCCCGGCGCCGCGCATCTGGCCCATGATCGTCTTCCTGGGGCTCTGGCTGGCGGGCTGGGCGACGGGCGAGGCGTTCGCATTGCGCCAGATCCTCTCGCCGACACCCCTGCCGGCGAAGGCGTTCCTCGCCGTCTGGCTCGCGTTCTGGACTTTGGGCGGCACGGCGGCGCTTTCCATCTGCGTGTGGATGCTCGTGGGGCACGAGCGCGTGCGGCTGCGGCCGGACGCACTCACGATCCAGCGCGAGGCGTTCGGGCTGGGGCCGACGAGGGTCTACGAGCTCGATCGCATCCGGAACCTCGTCGCGCAGGCGCTGCCGCCGCTCACCGAGGTCGCGGTGGCACGCAGCGCACAGGCCCCCGGCGGGAAGCTGGCCGTGTCGGCGGAGAAGGCGGGCGCGGTCCTGCGGCTCATCGGGATCGGGGGGCCGGGCGTCTTCTTCAACTACGGCGGCAAGCCGGTGCGCTTCGGGGTCGCGCTCGACCCGATGGAGGCGCGCATGGTGGTCACGCAGCTCCAGGCGCGGCACTCGTTCACCAGCAGGGAGACGGCGGCGTAGTCTGCGCCGCGCCGGCCCGGGGCCCCTGCCCGGCCTCCTCTGCTCTGCGCTATAGTCCGGGCCTCCGATCTTCCGATCGTCCTCTCCCCGGAGCTCAGCATGGGTGACCGCCTCATCATCGTGGACGGCTACAACGTCATCCACCGCTCGGCGGCGTTGCGGCCGGGGGCGGAGCGCACCCTGCGCCAGGCCCGCGAGAAGCTCGTGAACCTGCTGTCGTGGGCGGTGGGCTCGGGGGACGCGAGGTTCCTCGTGGTCTTCGATGGCGCCGAGGGCATCAGCTCCGACGAGCGCCAGGGCCGCGTCGAAGTGCGCTACTCGCGGCCGCCGAAGACGGCCGACGACCTGATCCGCACGCTGGTCGAGGAGCAGATGAGGCGGATCGAGCGGATCACCGTGGTGACCGCGGACCTCGAGGTCGCGCGCCACGCGCGCGCCATGGGCGCGGATGTCTCGCTCTTGGACCTGTTCCTGGCCAGTATGATGGGCCCGGTCTCGCCGGAGCATCCCGAGAAGCCGGTCACGCTCTCGAAGAAGGAGATCGAGGAGTGGGCCGAGATCTTCCGCCACGGCCGCGTCAGTGACGAGCTGCCGCAGGAAGAGGATGACGACGGCCGGGACGACGAGAAGGAAGAGGGCCTCTAGCCCGGACGTTCCATGGGGTGGCCCGCGCGGCGACCGGCGAGCGGGCGCTGGAACGCCGACGGGCGGGCCATCAGGCCCGCCCGTCCGGCTGGGGGACGTCCCGGAGGAAGCGCCTAGGGCAGCGCGTCCGCGACCTGGTCCGGCGCGAGCAGGACGGGCAGCAGCCAGGCCTGCGAGTCGTACGGCGCCTGGTCGTCGAAGAGCGTGCCGTGCGAGAGCGCGTTCACGCCGAAGTGGAAGATGGGCGGGCGGCCCGGGCCCGGCCGCGGCCCGGGCCCCACGCGCAGGTCCGGCACCTGCCAGACCCCGGTGTACGTGTGGTCGCCGTTGTTGTGGAAGCGGAACCGGTGCCCGAAGCGGCACATCACCACGACATCGTCGTTCTTCAGCGTGGTCACGGTGAGCGTGACCGGGGTGCCGGGCTCGAGCTTCAGGATGCGGCGCAGGTAGAAGAAGTGCAGGGGGTCGGTGAGCGTGGTGTCCAGGCCGGCGGTCTGGAAGCGCAGGCTCTCGATCCGGGTCGTCGCGGCCCGCGAGGTGACCTTGACCCCGGACGTCGCCACCACGCGCCACACGCCCCGGGTCGAGTCGGACACGGGGAGGCGCTTGAGCAGGACGCGGCGCACCCAGTGGTCGGCCAGCGGTTTGCGGACGACGCTGACCGACGAGTCGATGGCCGTGTCGTCGCCGCCCGGCACGCCGGTCAGGATGTTGAAGCGCCCGGCGAGCGACTTGTGCACGGTCACGATGGCAGTCGTGGGCCGCCCGGTCGAGTCGGAGTCCGCGAAGGCGAACTCGAAGCGCCGTTCCACGCTGGTGATGACGCGCCAGAAGTGCAGCGGGTTGATGGCGGCGAGCGCCCCGGTCGCGCCTGGGTTCGCGCCCAGGCTCGTGAGCTCGGTGCTCTCGAACTGGCCGTCCTCGACCACCTCGGGCTCGAGCGCGACCACGCTCGCGACCTGCGCCTGGTCGAGGGAGGGCGTGTCGCTCGAGGCGGGGGAGTTCACCGTGCTCTTCCCGCAGCCGGCGAGCAGGGACACTGCGAGCAGGGACACTGCGAGCAGGAGTCTGCTTCTCATGGGTCCTCCGTTGTGCCCGGCGCGGTGGCCGCGGCGTTGATTGACCACGGGGAAGGAGACGACGTCCGGTCAGTAAAGCACCCCGCGTGCCACGCGCGGCGCCCGGCGAACCCCAAGGGCCCCAACGGCGAGCCAACCGACCCACTGCCCGTGGTGTACCCGGCGGGGCACCGGTCGTGGCGGCCGGTGCCGTCCCGGGACACCGCGAACGGCCGCAGATCGAGCGGGCCGGAGGCCCGCAGGCTCCGTCCCGCTCGATCCGCCCCCGCCCGCGCCGGGACGCCGGCGGCCCCGGAGCATCGCCCCGGGGCCGTCCTGCAGCGCGCGGGCCGGTCCGCCGGCTCAGCGCTTGATGTTCACCGGCTGGCTGGTGGAGAAGGTAAGCTCCGTGCCCTCCTTGAGCACCACCTGGTAGCCCTTCGACTTCGCCACCGCGCCGCCGGCCCCCACGCCGCCGAGCAGGCCGCCGATCAACGCGCCCTTCTTGCCGCCGACCGCCCCACCGACGAGCGCCCCGGCCCCCGCGCCGCCGGCGATGGCGCCGAGGTTCCGCGCGCGCGTGGAGCCGGCCTCGATCGCCGTGGTGGTGGCGTGCGCCGTGTAGTCCGCGCCCTCGACCGTCATCGAGCCGATCGCCAGGTCGAGCATGGCGCGGTCGCCCTTCGCCGCGGCCTTCACCGCGCTCACGGTGCCGCTGACGGTGCTGCCGGCCGGGATCACGGTCTTCTCGCCGACGACCACGTTGTTCTTCACCACGCCGGTCCACGTGTCACCGACCTGAGCGGTCTCCGAGGAGATCGGCGCGCTGACGGTGACGGTGATGGCCGTGCCCGAGGGAACGGTGACGCCCGGGTTCGGCGCGGGCGTGGGCGCGGGCGCCGGGGCCTTCGGCTTCGGCGTGGGTGACTTCTTCGGCGTCTCCGCCCTGGGCTCCTCGGCGGGCTCGGGCGCTGGGACCTGTCCCTGCGGGGCGAGATCCCCCTGGCCCTGCTCCGTCGGATTGGTCGCGAAGGCGGTGCTGTCGGCCATCGTGCTCTCCGCGTCCTTCTTGGCGCCGCAGCCCGCCACGGAGGCAGCCAGCACGATCGCAAGGCTCAGGATGATCCACGGACGAAGTCGCATGTCGTTTCTCCTCGTGTCGCCCCGGATTCCCTTGGGGCTCGTTCGCCCGCCGGCTGGCGGGACCATTTCCGCATCCAGTCCCTGATGCGTTGCAGCCACGCTCGCCCGGACGATGGGTCCGGGCCATCCAGCCGCAGAATGACAGCGGGGGTTCGTGGGGCGCAAGTGCTCCGGTGGCTCCGCCCGGGTGCGCCGGACCGGCGGGCGGGCCCGGACGCGCCGCCGCGGGCCTGCGAAAGCGGCGCAAGTCCCCATTGGGGAACCGCTCCCCATGGGCTAGTCTCCCGCGGTCCGCCGCCAGCTTGCCTCACGAGGAGAGGGGCCGTCCCATGGACATCGTCTTCCGCTGCGGGAACCTCGCACAGCGCCCGGCCGGGGCGCTCGTGGTCGGCATCCTCAAGGGCGAGCGGAAGCTCGCGGGAGCGGCCGCGGCCGTGGACCGCGCCGCGCAGGGCGTCCTCTCGGCCCTGCTCGCCCGCCGCGACTTCAGCGGCAAGCACGCCGAGGTCGCGGTGCTCTACCCGAAGGGCCTCAAGGCGAAGCGGATCCTGGTCGTGGGCCTGGGGCCCCGCGCGGAGTTGACGCTCCAGCGCGTCCGCCTGGCCGCCGCCGCCGCGGTGCGCAGGGCCCGCGAGCTGCGGGCCGGCACCGTCGTCGTCGGCGCGCTCGGCGCGGGCCGGCTCGATCCGGCCGCAGCCGCGCAGGCCACCGCCGAGGGCGCCGTGCTGGGGCCCTGGCGTTTCACCGCCTACCGGACGAAGCCCGGCGCCCCGGCGCTCAAGCGCGTCGAGGTGGTCGAGGCCGGCACGAAGCAGGCGGCGCCGCTGGCCGCGGCGGTCGAGCGCGGCGCGCGCTGGGCCGAGGCCGTCGTGCTGGCGCGCGACCTCACCAGCATGCCGGGCGGCGACCTCACCCCCGAGCGGCTGGTGGAGCGCGCGAAGGAGGTGGCGCGCTCCGCGGGGGCGAAGCTCGAGGTGCTCGACGTGCCCGCGATGGAACGCCTCGGCATGAACGCCATCCTGGGCGTGGGGCGCGGCAGCGCGCACCCGCCGCGCTTCATCGTGCTCGAGCGCGGGCCGAAGGCGCCGCGCGGCCAGCCTCCGCCCACGGTCGTGGTGGTGGGCAAGGGCGTGACCTTCGACACGGGCGGCATCTCGCTCAAGCCGCGCGACGGCCTGCACGAGATGAAGTACGACATGGCCGGCGCCGCGGCCGTGCTCGGGCTGTTCACGGCCCTGCCCAGCGTCACTCTGCCGCTGCGGGTCGTGGGGCTCATCCCGGCGGCCGAGAACATGCCCGGCGGGCGCGCGCTCAAGCCCGGCGACGTGCTGCGCGCGATGAACGGCACCACGATCGAGGTCACCAACACGGACGCCGAGGGGCGGCTGCTGCTGGCCGACGCGCTGGTCTACGCGAAGCGTTACGCGGGCGCGACGGTCGTGGACCTGGCGACGCTGACCGGTGCGATCGGGGTCGCGCTGGGCCCCTACGTGGCGGGCCTGTTCACCACCGACGACGGCCTGGCCGCCGAGTTGCTCGCGGCGGGCGAGGTCTCGGGCGAGCGGTTGTGGCGCCTGCCCCTGTGGGACGAATACGAGAAGGACCTCGAGAGCGACACGGCGGACATCGTCAACGCGGCCCCCTCGCGCGAGGGCGGCGCCTGCGTCGCGGCGCGCTTCCTCAAGCACTTCACGGGTGACCTGCGCTGGGCGCACCTCGACATCGCGAGCACGGCCTGGGCGCCCGCAGACCGCCCGCACGAGCGGCGCGGGCCCACCGGCTACGGTGTGCGACTGCTGATGGAATGGCTCACGCGGCGGGCGAAAGCGGCGTAGCCCGAACGACTCATGAAGCCGGAGATGGCCTGCTCGTGATGGCGTAGGCGCCGCGTCGCCGACCACCGCGAGTGTGCGTGACCGGTCGAACCGGCTGTAGGGGCTACTCTCCAGGGCTGCCCCGCGACGTGGTGAGTGTTCGGGGGTCGCTCGGACAGAGTCTGGCACCCGCAGCCCGCCGGTCCACTCGCGCTCGCTCTCGGGCGGCGACAGCGCGATCCTCACGCGGCCGCGAGCCGGTCACCGTCGGCTTCGCGAACAGGTCGGGCTAACCCGGACTATTCATGAAGCGCCGCCTGCGAGCACGATCTGGAGCACGGCCACTGCGTTGCGCGACCGGGGTGCTCCTCGGCGTGTCTTATGACACGCCTGCGGTGCAGCCCGCTCGCGCGCCTTGTCGCCGCGCCCCATCTCGCGCTCTCGGCTGGCGTTTCATGAATAGTCCGGGCTAACGATTGCGGGGCAGTTCATGCCTCAGGCGCATCGCGACCCGCTGAAAGCCCTCGCCGTTCAAGTGAAGACCATCCAGCGTGTACTCCTGGCGCAATTCCCCTGCGGGGTCTACGAGTTCGCGCAGGTCGACGAAATGAACGCGTGGCCGATTGACGGCAAGCGCTCTTATGACTCCGTTAAGCGCCTCGACATCCTTGCGACCTGGCCTGTGCATATACGGCACGTCCGGAGCGACCCATCTTCGGTATAGACGCTTGTTAACGGGCAATACCGGCAAGAGCCAGATGTCAGTATCGCCCGACTGCGACGCAAGCATCGCCACAATCTGAGCATACTCCGCAGCGGTCTGCGCGTACGGTATGCGGCTCCGGATATTGTTGCTGCCGCAGGAGACCACGACATGGCGAGGGCCGCCCCCGACGATCTGCTCCAGCCTCTTGAGCATCGTGTGAGTGTCGTCTCCAACGATCGCCCGGTTCTTTGCGCGCGGGTCACCGAAGAGCTCGTGCCACTCTCCATAGGCCAGCAGATCATCCCCGAGCAGAACAATGTCGTCAGGCCCCACCGATAGTTGTCCATAAACACTCAGCGTGGTGCTCGGAAACCCGCTACGAATCTGCTCCGCCTGCATCGCCACCAACACTCTAGGAACTTGACGATCGAGCCATGACAGCCCGCCCTTCTTCTCCACAAGGGCGACGGCTCCAATCACGCCGAGCACGTTCAGCGCAACGGACAGGCTGATCAGTCCCCGGAACAGGTGCGGCTTCATACGCTTCTCAGTTCCCCTGGGGCCCGCCTCGAACCGGGGTGTTCTGCGCACGCAGCAACAGCGCGGTCGCGAGGCGGCGCATACCCGCCGTCAGTCATGGAGGGGCAACTCCTGCTTGAGCCGGATCGCCACCTGCTTCAGGCCCTGGCCATTCAGGTGAATACCGTCCGACGCGTACTCCTCGCGCAGTTCCCCGGCGGGGTCAAGAAGTCCAGGCAGGTCGACGAAATGAATGCGCGGCCTGTCGACGGCAAGGGCTCTTATGAATGCGTTAAGTGCGGCGACGTCTTCTACGGTTGGCATGTGCAAGTACCCCATGTCGGGAACGATCCATTTCTGGTATAGGCGCGTGTTGATCGGCAATACCGGCAGCAGCCAGAGGTCGGTGTGGACGGACTGCGAGGTGATTGTGGCGACAATCTGAGCATACTCCCGGGTGGTCTGCGCGTAGGATACGCGATTCTGGATATTGTTTATGCCACAGAGGAGAACGACATGGCGTGGCCCGCCCCGCGTGATCTGGTCCAGCCGTGGGAGGATGGTGCGAGTGTCATCTCCATTGATCGCCCGGTTCTTTGCATGAGGGTCATCGAGGAATTCATGCCACTCTCCATAGTCGAGGATGCTATCCCCAAGCAGCAGGATGTCGTCGGGGCCGACGGGAAGTTGCGCAAACACACTCCGCATGTTGCTCGCATAATCAGCGCGAGGGTCCTCGCTGCGTAGCGGAGGGAACACTTCGGCCAGTTCACGACGCAGCCAGGGAAGGCCACCCATGTTCAGAACGAGGGCGACGGACCCAAGGAAGAAGAGCGCATTCAGCGTCAACGAGAGGATGATGAGTATCCGGGGCAGATGTGGCCTCATGCGTTTGATCTCCGGTGGAGCGCAATTCCGGCTAGGGTGGCTTGCGGAGAGGGTGCCAGCGTTCGTTGATGAGTAGACGGCTCCGGGCGGGATGGGCCGGCTCACGACGAAGTGGTTCGGGCCATTCCCAGGAAGGAGCGTTGAGTACGGAGGGTAACGGGAGGGCTCGCTGGAAGAAAGCCTGAAGTTCGCCCCCGCTTCAGCGGCCTGCTGGCGGGGCGGGCGTTCCGCGGGGTGCCGCGGGTCTCGATTCCGGGGCCGTTCCGCGTGCTGCCGTCACCGCGCGGCTACTTCGTGCGCGGCGGCTGGCGCTTGAGCGGCGGGGGCTTGCGGTCCACGCGGACGCTGTCCCGGGGTTGCTCCAGCCTGAGCATGCGGCCGTCGGGCGAGAACCACGCCGTGAAGGACGTCGCCTCGTCGGCGATGACGAGCTTGCGCGCCTGCACGGGCCGTCCGCCCCAGCGGATGGTTTCGGTGCCGACGTCGGTCACCGTGGCGTCCACCAGCGAATCCCGGGCGCCGAGGACGAACACCTTGACCGGGCGCCGGTCGCAGGCCTTTCCCTGCAGGGTCCGTCCGATGAAGTTGAAGGTGGTGAAGAGCGGCGGGTCGAGGACGTACATGCGCCCCGGCGGCATCGCGATCCTGTCCCCGGTGCCGGCCCGGTTGAACTCCCGCCAGAGCGTGAAGACGGTGTCGCCCGGGGTGACCTCGATCCCGCGCCGGAGCGTGTCCGGTCCGGCCGCCAGTTGCGACCAGTAACTGCCCATGGCGAAGTCGAGGGGGCCGACCACGAGGATCATGCTCTTGTCCACGGGCCACTCGGTCTGCCCGGGGAGCGACACCCTGCTGGCGGCCCTCACCAGGAGCGTGTCGCGCGTCCGCTCGATGGCGAATTCCTCGGAGCGCACCGGTTTCCCGTACTGGGAGATGATGAACGTGCCCGCGTCCAGGAGGTTGCCGCGCGAAGCTGAGAGCGCCTCGAGCCTGTCCCCGTCGGTCGTGGTGGGCTGCGCGCAGGAGCGCTGCGGAGCGAGCGCCAGCAGGAGCGCCGCGGCGGCGAGGGCCGTGGAAAGCGCGGCGCAGGGCGTGCGAGTGGCTCGAACGGGTCGTGGCATGGCGAGAAATGGTAGCACAACCGGGGTTGGGCCGCGCCGCCGCGCCCGCCGCCGATTGGCCCGGGACCGCCTCCGGGCCTACCCTGCGCGACGTGATGGGATCCCTCGCGGAACCCGCCCTGCTGGGCTTCTCGTCCGGCCTCATGTGCCTCGCCGCCTGCGGCCCGGTGCTGCTGCCCTGGCTCGCGTCCGAAGGCGCGGGGCTGCGCGGCACCGGCGCGCTGCTCGGCCAGTTCCTGGCGGGGCGGCTTGCCGGCTACCTGGGGTTCGCGACCGCGGCGTGGGCGCTCGGCCTCGCGCTGCCCCTGCCCGCCGGCGCGAACGCCGCGCTCTTTGGCGCGGTCCACCTCGCGCTCGCCGCGGCCCTCGCGTCGTACGCCCTCTCGACGCTGCAGCCGCAGCCCGAAGCCTGCCCGGGCGGGCTCTCCGCCACGCGCAGCCGCGCCCTGGCCGGGCGCTTCCGCGCCCTTGGCCCCGCCGCGCTGGGGTTCCTCACGGGCCTCAACCTCTGCCCGCCGTTCCTCGTGGCCGGGGTGCGCGCCGCGCAGCGGCACAGCCTGCCCGGCGCGCTGGAGTTCTTCCTGCTCTTCTTCGCGGGCACGCTGGTCTGGTTCCTGCCCTTCCTGGGCGTCGGCGCCGTGCGCCGGTTCACCGGCATCCGCGCCGTCGCCCGCTTCACGACCGCCCTGGTGGCCGCGTATTATGGCTACCTCGGTGTCATCACCCTGGGAGGAGCGCTGCTCCATGCCTGGCACGATCACTCCTGACGCTGCCGCGCCAGGGGCCCCGAGCCGTTCGACCGGCAGGTCCCTGCTGCTCACGCTGCCCATCGTGCTGTGGGGGCTGCTCATGTTCTCGCGCTCGCTCCAGTTGCCCGGAGCGGCCCCGAAGCTGGCGGCGCTGCTGACCTTCCTCTTCATGAGCGGGCTCTTCTTCCTGATGATGCGGACGCAGGAGACCCACCGCTGGCGGCGCATCTTCTTCGTCACGCTCGGGGTGCTCTTCCCGGTCGGGTTCATCTGGGACCTGATTGCCCTGCGCGGCTCCATGTCCATCCCGATCGAGCGCATGATCGGCGGGGACACGCCGTTCTGCTTCCTCGCGATCCCGATGATGATCGTGCCCGCGGCGCTCACGAAGACGCTCATCTTCCCGGGCTCGATCCTGCCCACGCCCTCGAACCCGCACGCGGTGGCGCCCATGATCGCCCTGTGGCTCGCGGCCACGCTGGTGCTGGGCAAGGGCTGGTGCGCGTATGGCTGCTTCTTCGGCGGGATCGAAGAGGGTTTTGCCGCGCTGGCGAAGAAGCCGCGCATCCGCAAGGTGGACCCGCGCTGGCGCTGGGCGCCGTGGGCGGTGCTCGCGGCCGTGGTGCTGATCTCGGCCGCGACCTACGAGGCGTTCTACTGCTCCTGGCTCTGCCCCTTCAAGGCGGTCACCGAGTTCCCCGAGGTGCGTTCGGCGCAGACCGTGCTCCAGGCGGGCCTCTTCGGCTCGCTGTTCATCGGGCTGGTGCTGGTGCTCCCGTTCCTGACCAAGCTGCGCACGCAGTGCGCCTTCTTCTGCCCGTTCGGCCCCTTCCAGGCGCTCTCGAACAAGCTCAGCGTGTTCGAGATCCGCATGGACCGGACGAAGTGCGCCGACTGCGTCACCTGCCGGCGCGCGTGCCCCATCCGGGTGCTGGACGAGACGTCGGTCGCAAGGGGCCGGGCGGGCATGTCCTGCATGAAGTGCGGCGCCTGCGTGGATGCGTGCACGAAGGACGCCGTGCGCTGGCACATCAAGGGCACGTCGCTCACGGCCTCGCCGGAGACGGCGCGGCTGCTCTACCTGTTCCCCGCGTGGGCCTTCGCCATCCTGTTCGGCGGCAGCATCATCGCCGGCACGCTGACGACGCTGCTCCAGCTCGCGCACTAACCTGGACGATTCATGACCCGCTGCTGCGAACGCGATCTGACCGCGGTCTGCCGCGGTCCTGTGACGGGCCGCTCCGGGGCACCCACGCGCAGCGTGGGTCCGGGGGGCTTGACCCCGACTGCGTCGCGGCCCGTCACAGGGCCTTGCAGCCCACGATCATCTCGCATTCTCGCGACGCGGGGCATGAATCGTCCAGGTTAAGGGAGGCGCCATGCAGAGACTGAAAGCGGTCCTCGGGTACGCGGGCGCGGTCCTGACGGTCATGGCCATGCTGGTGATGCCCTTCGTGCTCTTCCCGCTCTTCCAGCAGGGCGTCGCGGCCACCGGGGTCGAGGTGGACCCGGTCTACTCGGGCGGCGAGACCGCCCGGATCATCGAAAGGGACGGCTACCGCATCATCGTGAACCAGCCGGTCCGCTCGCGGGCGCTGCTGGCCCGTCCCGCGGCGTTCGTGCAGCTCGCGTGGGCGCCCGCCGGGGCGCTCCCCGCGCGGATCTCGGACGAGGTCGACCTGGACGGCGACGGCCGCGCGGACCTGACCGCATGCTTCGAGGTGCCGGCCGACACGACCGCGGGGCTGTTCGTGGACGTGACCCCGGCGGGGGGGGGGGTGCTGCCGCTGCGCCGGGCCTCCCGCGACTCGTTTTCCGCGCTGATCGCGCGCGTGGGGGACCGGATCATCGTGCGCGTGCCGCTGGCCGAGTAGCGGACTGAGCGGGCGGGTGCGCGGGTTCACCCAACCGCCGGATTTGAACGCGGCCGGCGGAAGCGGGAGAATCACGGGTCGTGCGGCGACCCCCGACCCCAGCACCCTCGCTCCCTGAAAGCAGGCAGCCGATGAAGACCAGCCACCTCGCCTTGTTCCTGCTCCTCGGCTTCGTACTCGCGACCACGGGCCCGGGCCGTGCGCTCGCCCAACTTGCGCCCGTGCCGGGCGCCCCCGGCCTCGCACCGCACCTCATGCCGCTCGACCCGGAGGTCGTCCAGGCGTACCAGGCGGCCGGCCGGCCGGTGCCACGCTCCAGCGCGGAGGCCCGCTTCGCCGACCGGACGAACGTCCGCATCAACCGGCTCGAGCGCCCCGCCGCACTCACCGCCACCAACGTGAAGGCGATCGTGCTGCTGGTGCAGTTCACGGACGATCCGCCGGGCGGGCCCACGACCAGGTTCCGCTCCACGGTCTGGGACAGCATGCTGTTCCGCGACAACTACATCCGCGGCGGGGCCGACACGACCACGACGCACACGCTGAAGCACTTCTACAATACGATCTCTCACGGCGCCGTGGACATCGTGACGCTCGACCTGCCGAGTGCGACGGGCTGGCTGACCGCTCCGAACAACTACACCCACTACTGCGAACCCGACACCACGCACGACAACGGCTTCGGTCCCTACCCCCGCAACGTCCAGCGCCTGGTCATGGATGCGGTGCAGGCGGCGAATCCCTACGTGGACTTCTCCCAGTACGCGGTCGGCGGCGTGGTGCAGAACCTCTTCGTCGTGCACGCCGGTTCCGGCGCGGAATGGAGCGGGGGCCCGGCCCTCATCTGGTCGCACGCCTGGAGCATCGCCGAAGACGACGGCTTCGGCACCACCCCGCCGCCGCTCTTCGCGGACGGCGTCCGCATCGCCAGCTACTCGATGGAGCCGGAGGCGGGCGGAAACACGCTGGGGGAGAAGGGCGGCGCGGTCACGGGGCCGTTCCTGCCCGCGGTCGGCGTCTACGCCCACGAGTTCGGCCACGTGCTCGGGCTGCCCGACGAGTACGACTACGGCTATGAATCCAAGGGCACCGGCTATGTCAGCCTCATGGCAGGCGGCAGCTGGAACCGGACGCCCAACATCTACCCGGAGTGCGCGGGCAACTCGCCCGCCCAGCCGAGTGCGTGGGGGATGGCCTACCTGGGCTTCGTCACGCCGACCGTGGTGACGGCGCTGACGACCGGCATCACCATCCCGCCCAGCGAGACGACCGGACCCGGGGCGATCTACAAGGTGGTCCAGCCCGGTTCGGGCGGGATGGAGTACTGGCTGTTCGAGAACCGCCAGCAGCTCGGTTTCGACGCGGGGTTCTCGCGCATGGGCTCGAACGCCCATGGCCTGTGCATCTACCACGTGGACGAGAACGTCCTGGCGCGCGCCTTCTGGCGGCTGAACGAGGCCGAGTGCGTGAGCGGTGGGGTCTACCGCGGTCAGAAGAACTGCGACTGCGCGAGCCTGCCCGCCAACCCGTCGAACGGCGAGAGGTGGTACGGGATCTCGGTCGAGCAGGCGGACGGGCTCTATCAACTCGAGCTGAACGGCAGCAGTGGCTGGACGGACTTCTACTCGAGCGCGACCGGGGTCGCGTCGTTCACGCCCTCGACGGTGCCGAACACCAGTTCCTACTACACGAACAACGCCTGCGCCGGCCTGGTCGCGGCCACGAACATCCAGGAGGTGGGCGGGAACATCATCCTCGACCTCACCGCCGACGTGCGGACCTACACGCTGGATGTGACGGTGGTGGGAAGCGGTTCCGTGGACAGGACCCCGGACCTGGCCGAGTACCAGCACGGCAGCACGGTGACCCTGCAGGCGCTGCCGGCTGACGGCCACTCCTTCACCGGCTGGAGCGGCGACACGACGGGGAGCGCGAACCCGGTCACGCTGACGATGTACGCGAACCAGTCGGTGACGGCGACGTTCGAGGCCTCGACTGGCGTCGAAGGCGGGCCGGTCGCGGCGCTGGCGCTCGAGCCGGTGCGGCCCAGTCCGATGCGGGGCGCGGGCCAGATCGGCTTCGTCCTTCCACGTGAGGCCCGCGCGCGGCTCAGCATCCTCGACCTGCAGGGCCGCGAGGTCGCGGTGCTGGCGGACGGGGTGTTCCCGGCGGGCCGTCACACGGCGACCTGGGATGGGCGCATGGAGCGTGGCGCCGCACCCGCGGGGCTCTACTTCGTGCGGTTGTCGGCCGCGGGCCGCGTGTTCTCGCAGCGGCTGGTGCGGCTGCGGTGAGCGTCTCTTGATGAGCGTGCGCCCGGCCGGCGATCCCGGCCTGGACGCGCCGCCCGCAGTGAGGGAGTCATGAAGGTCCTGGCGGGTATGACGGTGGTGCCGCTCGGCGTCGGTGTGTCGCTCTCCGCGTATGTCGCCGAGTGCGAGAGGATCCTCGTCGAGGCCGGGCTGCGCCCGCAGCTGCACGCCAATGGCACGAACGTCGAGGGCGAGTGGGGCGTGGTCTTCGCCGCGCTCAGGCGCTGCCACGAGAAGCTGCACGAGATGGGCGCGCCGCGCGTCACGACCATTCTCCAGGTGGGCACCCGCACCGACCGCGACCAGACGCTCGACGACAAGGTCCGCAGCGTGGAATCCAAGCTGCGAGAGACGCGGTAGCACTACGTCCCGCGCAGCGCGGCAGGCAGGCGACGGCCGGTCCCTTGCGGGGCCGGCCGTCGCTCTGATGCGGGAATACCAGGGAGTCGGTGGGGCCGGTGGTGTTATCGGGCCACCACCAGCCGTCGCATGATCACCGTCTCCCCCAGTCGCGCCCGCACCAGGTAGATCCCCTGCGCCAGGCGTGACCCGTAGTCGTCGCGCAGGTCGAAGGCCAGGTTCTTGATCCCGGCCCCGCGCGGCTCGTCCAGCAGCGTGCGGACCCGCCGGCCGCCGACATCGAAGACCTCCACCTGGACGTGCATCGGGTTCGGCAGCTCCAGGCGGAACCGGGTCGCCTCGCGCGCCGGGCTGGGCCAGGGCGCCGAGAATCGGAGTGCCGGCGCGACCTCGGCCCCCACGAGCGACTGGGGCCACCGCGTGACCACGTTGGACATGACGGACCAGTTGCCGGTGTCATCGGCGCTCTTGATGGCGAAGAAGTAGAGCTGCCCGGACTGGAGCCCGTCGATCCTTGCGGACTGGATCGAGCCCGGAGGGCCCGGGCTCGGCAGGTTCGCGGCCGCGGCCGCCTGGCCGAAGTTCGCCAGCGTGATCATCTGGTTCGAGTAGCGCAGGTCGTAGCGCGAGGCGCGCCCCGAGAGGCTGTCGTCCCCGGGCGTGGACCAGCTCAGGGTCACGGAACCTGCCAGGCATGTCGTGACGCTGATGACAGAGAAGGCCGCGAGCGCAAGCAGGCTGATGAATGGACGTCGCAGAGACAACAGTAGCTCCATGCCGAGGGATTGCGGAGAGGGGGCCGTGTCATGTTGCTGGTGGGAACCCGGTGGGGTGGAACATCATCCGGGGCGCCCTGTGAGTGTGATCTGGATCGTGCCGGCCGCGCGTCTTGGTCGAAGCGCCGCGGTCGCGGTCGCGGATCTCCGGCGGAACGGGGGACCACGGGCCGTGGAGAAGCGCTGCCGCGCAGCCCCAAAGCAATCATCGTGCCGCGCGCTGGAGCCGCGCGGAGAGAGCGCGCGAGGCGAGCTCAGCAGCGGTGAATGCTCAGCCCGGTTCGTCGGGAAGACGGCAGCTCTAACCCCATGTCAGCGGCGCCGTGCACTCGATGTGACGCGAGCGCGGGAACACGTCAAACGGCGTGCCTCGATCCGGCGCCAGCCGCACCGGGCGAAATCCTCGAGGTCGCGCAAGAATGTCACGGTGCCGCACGAGCCGTGGACAATCCGCCCGGGCGCCAGCTCGGCGATGCGGAAGACGCCGGGCCGAGGCGAAGGCCGGGCGCGCCCCCGCGGCCGAATCAGGGGATGCGCTGCAGCGCGGCGAGGACCCGCGCGGCGGTGGCCTGCTCGAAGGCGGCGAGTTGCGCGGGGGACGGGCCGTTCTGGAGCAGCCGCGCGGTCTCCTCGAGGATCCCCCGCTCCAGCGCCAGATTGCCCGGCAGCCAGCCGGTCCCCTCGCGATTGTCGAGCCTGCGGAGATCGAGGTACTCCCTGCGGTCCCGGCCCTGGAGCGGGCGCAGTCGCTCCTGCAGCCGCAGGGCTTCCCGGTAGATCGGCGCCTGCTCGCCGGCGCGCAGCTCGGCGGGCGTTTCTCCCGCCGCGACCCAGAGCGGAATCGCGACCGAGCAGACCGGCTCGCCGAGGATGACCCAGAACGTGGCGTTCCGGGGGTCCTCTCCCTTCTTCACACCGTGGATCACCATGGCACACGCGGTGGAGCCTCGATCGATCGTGTAGTTCGCGTGGATCCAGGCGGGCCGGTCCGCCTGGAGCTTCTTCCACTCCGCGCGGTCGGGATGGTGCAGGAGGACGTTGCCCAGATCCCGGGCCGCGGTCTGCAGGACGAAGCCATGCGAGAGCTTCCCGGCGGGGACCGCGCGGAACAACTCGCTTTCGCGGTCGAAGCGCAGGTACCCGGCGCCCTTGTCGGCCTTGCCGCTGCGGGAGAAGTTCGTGTTCAGCAGGCACTTCTCCGGCGTATCGGATGCGTTCAGCCGGTTGTAGCCGTGGTTGTGCGTCTCGAAGATGGCGGCGCCGCCGTTCGCGTCGATCACGCAGAAGTTCGTCTGGACGCCGAGTCCCGCACCGAGGTTGGCCTTGAGGTAGCTCTCGAAGTCATCCGCCGTGGCGCAGCTCCTCAAGGCGTCGGCCATGACGTGTCCCTCGAGGTCGCCCGCTTCGCCAGATTCCTGGGGCAGGTTGTAGGCGACGGAGTTGATGATCGCGAAGCCGGCCGAGTTGAGTCCTCCCCAGACGATCCTCCCGGACGGCTCAGCGGCATTCACGACGGCCAGGTAGTCGTAGGGCTTCTCGCGGACCAGGACGATCTTGTTCGAGAGCGAGTCGGTGTCCCGGTTCTTCCAGAGGATCGGGTTCCCATCCGCCGTCGCCTGGCCGGTGATCACCGACGTGGTGCATTCCTCCGGTTCGCCGGCCGGCGCGAAGCCCGCCGTCAGCCCCGCCAGGACCAGACACAGAAGAATCGAGATGAGCCTGTTCACGATCGCCCCCTTCTCCACGGACGAGTTGATGGCTGCACGGACCACTCCGGCGGCGGCGCGCCCTGCGCTCGCGCGCATCGTAGCATCCCGCCGCGCCGGCGCCGCTTCGACCGGCCCGCCTACCCCCGCGCGAGCCGCGCGACGCACTCGACGTGGGGGGTGTGCGGGAACATGTCGAACGGGGTGACCTCGGCCAGGCGCCAGCCGTACTGGGCGAAGTCCTTGAGGTCGCGCGCGAGCGTCGCGGGGTTGCACGAGACGTAGACGATCCGCTCGGGCGCCAGCTCGGCGATGCGGAACACGACGCGCGGGTGGAGCCCCGCGCGCGGCGGGTCCACGACCACGACGTGCGGCCCGGGTGTGCCGGCGCCCCGCGTCGCTGCGCTCTCCGCGGGCCACGGCGCGGGCCGCTCGCCGCGCGCCCACTCGCGCATCACGGGGCGCGCCTCGCCGGTGAAGAAGTGCGCGTTGCCGACGCCATTCCTCGCGGCGTTGCGCCGCGCCCGCTCGATCGCGTCGCCCACCGACTCGACGCCCACGACAGAAGCGGCGGTGCGCGCCATCAGCAGAGTGAGCGTGCCGGCGCCGCAGTACAGGTCGAGCACGGCCTGGTGCGGCTCGAGCGCTGCGGCTTCGATGGCGGCGGCGTAGAGCGCCTCCGCCTGGCGGCTGTTGGTCTGCAGGAAGGTGCTGGCGGTGGCCTCGAACTCGAGCCCGAGCAGCCGCTCGACCATCACGCCCTCACCGCTCAGCGCGCGCTCCTCTTCGCCGAACGCGACGTTCGCGCGCGAGCGGTTGAGGAGCAGCGTCACGGTGCGCACCTCGCCCGAGAGCGCGGCCACGGCCTGCGCCCATTCCGCGAGGCCCGGCACGTCCTCCGACGCGGCGACCAGGTGCACGCCGCACTGCCCGGTGTGCGGCAGGTGCCGCACGGTGAGGTAGCGCACGACTCCGTCGTGCCGCCGCGGGTGGTAGGCGCTCCAGCGCCGCTCGCGCGCGAAGCGCTGGGTCAGGCGCACGATCTCGAGCGTCAGCGCGCTGGGCAGGATGCAGGTCTCGAGCGCGAACACGCCCTCGAAGGTGCCGCGCTCGTGCAGGCCGAGCACCGCCGTGCCGTCGGCGGCGGGGTGGAAGCTGAACTCCATCTTGTTCCGGTAGCCGTGGGTCTCGGGCGCGGGGTGGATGGACCGCACGAGCGGCTCCTGGATGCCGCCGAGGTGCACGAGGGTCTCGCGCACCTGGCGCACCTTCAGGGCGAGTTGCTCCTCGTAGCGCAGGTCCTGGAAGCGGCAGCCGCCGCACACACCCGTGACGAAGTGTGGACAGGGCGCATCCACCCGCAGCGCCGATGCCGACTCGACGCGCTCGAGCCGCGCCTCGGCCCACGCCCGCTTGACCCGCGTCACGCGCGCCAGCACGCGGTCGCCGGGCAGGCCACGGTCCACGAACACGGCGCGGCCCTCGTGCCGCGCCAGGGCCTTGCCGCCCAGCGCGACATCCGCGATGTCGAGTTCTAACAGTTCGTTGACTTTCATGGCGTTGGGACGCGCAAGAATCCGCGGTGGGAGGGTTTCCGGAACAGAGTGACGGAACGCCGTGTCAGACCGGGTGACAGCCGTCGCCCAGCTTATCCCACATGGGACGCTAGCACAGGAGGAAAGTCATGCGAAAGAACGCCGCGCTCATCGCAGGGTTGTTGCTCGTCACCGGCCTCGCGGGCGTGAATCACGTCTGCGCTGCCGCCGAGCGCACGCCCTGGCTGGGAGTGTACATGCAGGAGCTCACGCCCGAGCTCCGCGACGGGATGGACTACCGGGGCGATGGCGGCGTGATCCTGAGCCGCGTCGTCCCGGACGGCCCCGCGGCCCGGGCGGGCCTGCGCAACGGCGACGTGGTCGTGCGCGTCAACTCGCGCACGGTGGACTCGCCCGCCGGGCTGCAGGACGTCGTCCGCGCGGCCCGCGTGGGCCAGAGCGTGTCGGTCGAGGTGTTCCGCGACGGCGAGCGCCGCATCGTCTCGGTGTGGCTGGACGCGCGCCCGGGTGAAGTGAAGTACAGAGTGGAGAGGCCAGAGGCCCCGGAGGCCCCAGAGGCCCCGGAGGCCCCAGAGGCCCCCGAGCCGCCCGAGGTTCTCGAGGCGCCGGCGCCCCCGGCCTGGGATGCCCGTCCGTCGCCGGATGGACAACGGCGTGTGAAGCGGATCGTCATCCGGGACGGCAAGGGCCTCGAGGGGCTCGAGGGCCTCGAGGGGCTCGAGGGTCTCCATGGGCTCAAGGGCCTCAAGGGACTCGACCTGCCGCAGGGCGCCATGGGCCTCCTCGGCACCGCCCCCCGCGGACGCCTGGGCGTGCGCATCGAATCGCTGAGTCCCGGTCTGGGCGACTACTTCGGCCTCAAGGACGGCAAGGGCGTGCTGGTGCTGGAGGCGCTCGAGGACTCCCCGGCCGAGCGGGCCGGTCTCGAGGCGGGGGACATCATCACCGGGGTGGACGGGGCGGCCGTGGCGACTGGGATGGACCTGGTGGCCGCCCTGCGGGGTAAAGAGGGCAAGGTCGCGCTGCGGGTCGTGCGCCACGGCACGCCGCGCACCGTCGAGGCGGAACTCGAGAAGCCCGAACCCACGCGTATCCGGGTCTTCGGAGCCGAACTCGGAGACCGCCCCGGGGTCCAGAAGCGGAACCTGCTGCGGAGGACGGACCGCGGCGATCTGCGACACGAGCTGGACCAGTTGAGGCAGCAGCTGGAAGAGCTGCGGCAGCGGCTCGACGAAGAGCAGGGGGACGACGGCGAGGAGTAGCCGGCGCCGAAGAGCAAGCGCGACAGGGAAAGGCGATCGATCCGACCCGCATCACCGAGAGGTGTCCGACAGGGGTGTCTGATCGGGCGGGAAGGTGCAGCGCGACGTCCTGCCCCGGTTGCGCAGGAGAGACCCGGCCAGACCATCGGCCGGGTCTTCTTCGTTTGCGTGGTGCGCGGAGCCACGCGTAGTGTCGCCCTCCCATGCCGAAACGGATGCCGTTCCGCTACTGCCCGCGCTGCGCCACGCCGCTCGAGAAGCTCGACGACAACGGCCATGCGCGCCCGGTCTGCCCGCTCTGCGGCTGGGTCCACTACCGCAACCCGGTGCCTGCGGCGGGCGTGATCCTCGAGCACAAGGGCGAGGTGCTCATGGTGAAGCGCAAGTACGCGCCGCGCGTGGGCGCCTGGTGCCTGCCGGCGGGCTTCATGGAGTACGGCGAGACGCCGGAGCACTGCGCGGTGCGCGAGGTCGAAGAGGAGACCGGGCTCGTGGTCCGGCTCACGGGTCTCTTCGGCGTCTACGCCGGCATGGACGACCCGCGCGCCCGCGCCGTGCTCATCCTCTACACTGCGGAGCACGAGGGCGGGCGGCTGCACCCGGGCGATGACGCGCTGGAGGCGGAATGGTTCCCGCGCGCGCGGCTCCCGCACGCGATCGCCTTCGCCGCGCACCGCCAGGCGCTGAAGGACTACTTTGGACGGCACTAGGCCCCGACCGGGGCGGCCAGGGGCGCTCCGCGCGCGTTCGACTCCCGTCTGGCCCGGTCCTTGCCCTTGGAGGCAGCGGCAGTGTACTGATGCGGGCCCCGGGAACACACCTTCAAGGAGCCTAACTCTATGCTTCGCCGCGTTTTGATGCTGTCCCTGCTCGCCCTCGTGGCGGGTGGAGGGCTGGCCGGCGCCCAGACCTTCAATGCAAGGCGCATGGCCATGGGTGGTGCGATCCTGGCCGGTGGTGGGGCGGGCAGCTCCACCGCCAATGTGGCCTACCGGGGCGTGCCCCGGGCCCCCGGCTCCGGTTGGACCCTGCCGCTGCCGATCGGCCTCATCCCGCTCCTGGCGGACCCGCCCCAGTTCGACCCCGACGAACCCGACTTCAACATCTACGAGCTGGCGAACCTGCTCTACAACCCGCCCTGGAACCTGCAGCTTCGCTCGCCCGACGTGCCCGGCAACGACATCACCATCTCGATCGGCAAGGACCACCTCGCGGTGGACCTGGGCGACGTGAAGGACCTCTTCCCCGAAGAGCGGAGCCGGATCGCCGCAGTCGCCAACGGCCCGGAGCTGGGGTTCGGCGTCAAGCGCTTCTTCCTCGCCGCCGCGCCGCTCGTCCACTACGAGAACGAGCTTTCCTTCAACGCCGCGCTGCGGGGCGCCATCGACGGCGAGGAGTTCCGCCCGAACACCGACTACGAGATGCTCGACCAGGGCTATGGGCAGGCCGCGGCGGGCGTGCACCTCGGCTGGGCCGGCCCGCTCGTGCAGACGGGTGACCCGCGCGGCAAGGGCCTGGGGTTCTACGCCGGCGCGTGCGTGAAGCTGATGCGCGGCCTCGCCTACGCGAGCGCGGACAACTCGGTGGCGTTCACCACGGCCGACGAGCTCTTCGCCCTCGACCCGGTGAGCGTCAACTACCTCGGCCACTTCTACGACGCCGGCCCCGAGGGCGGGGGCTTCGGCCGCGGTCTCGATCTGGGCGCGGTCTGGATGGCCGGGGGGTACGAGGCCGGCCTGGGCGTCAACGACATCGGCACGACCTTCGACTGGCGCGTGCGCGAGACCATCGCCTACAACGATCCCATCTCGGGTGACTACGTGCAGCAGGTGATCGCGCGCGACCTGCCCCTGACGAGCAAGGTGCCCGCGACCGCCGTGGCCAACGTGGCGGCGCATCTCGGGCGCTTCCTGGTCGCGGCCGACGTGGTGCGCGGCGACAACGTGACGACCGGGCACCTGGGCGCCGAGACCTGGCTGGGCAAGGCCCTCGCCCTGCGGGCCGGCGCGTTCATGGATGCCAATGAGTTGCTTCAGTACACCGCGGGCACGGGAGTGCGCCTTGGTGTCATCGGCGTGGATCTGGCCGTCGCCAGCCACAGCCGCAACCTCTCGCGCACGCGCGGCCTCGAACTCGGGGCCGGGCTGGCGTTCTACCGCTAGGAGGCGCCATGCGCACGCGTGCTCTCATCGTCATCGCGGCGGCCGCGCTGGCCCTGGCCGGCTGCGGCGACCACAACCTCGTACTCAAGGTGGACGTGCTCAGTTACCTCGACCCCGCGCTGCGGGCCGTGGCCTTCGGGCCGGTGCCGGCCATGTCGCCCGCCCTCGTCAGCGGCGAGCAGCCGCTCGTGGACGACGAGGCCATCCAGCTGCTCGAAGGCCTGAACAGCGTGGCCGACGTCCAGTCGATCTCGCTCGTGCTGTCGGCGTTCGCGCACGATTCGACCGGGTCCGGCTCGGACACGCTGCGCATCTACGCCAGCGACGAGGACACCCACCCGCTCGCGACGCTGCCCATCGTGGAGTTGGTGGTGAATCTGGTCGCGGGCCGGGACACCACGCTGGACGTGACGGTGCCCGCGGATACGCGGGTGGCGGAGCTGTTCGTGCAGCGCCGGATGAGACTCAGCGTGACGACGTCGCTGCGCGGCCCCGAGTCGGGTGACCCGCTCAACGGCCGCGTCGAGTTGCGCACCATCGAAGCGATCGTGCTCGCGGGGCGGAAGGCCTTCTAGAGAAGGGATTCGCACCCACTCAGGCCGTCCCGAACGACGCGGCCCGGCGCCAGGAAGGTGCCGGGCCGCGGTCTTGCTCCGGGGGGCGGTCGCTTATGCCCAGGTCGTGGTCGCGGCCCGGCGCACCTGCTCCTGGCCGCCCAGCGTCATGGCGATGATCGAGCCCGCCAGCATCGCGCGGTCCAGATCGAACTCGTCGAACGCCTCGCCGTCGCGCTTGTTGCTCAGGCTGAACACGCCACAGGCGTGGTCGTTGTAGGTGAGCGGCACGCAGATGAACGAGTCCGAGTTGTAGGCGTCCTGGTCGGTGTGGGGCGGCGGGTCGGCCTCGTCGCGGACCCGCACGAACAGCGGCTTGCGGTTGTGCGCCACCCAGCCGGCGATGCCCTGCCCCAGGCGGACCCGCACCTTGCCCGCCACGGACGCGTCGATGCCGCGCTGGGCGACGATCGAGAGCGTCTCCTTCTGGGCGTCGAGCAGCATCAGGCTGCAGCGCTCGATCTGGAAGTGCTCGCAGAACCACTGGACCAGCGTGTCGGGCAGCTGGGCCGGATCGTGCTCCTGCGAGAGCAGCTGGAAGGCTTCCTTCATGAAGCCCACGGTGCGCTGCAGTTCGGTGGCCTTGCCGCGCGTCGAGTTCAGCTCGGAGTAGGCGTCGGTCAGGTGCTCGGTCGCCGCCCCCGCCTGTTCCTCGAGCGCGAACAGTGTCACCTTCACGCGTTCCAGCTCGTGCTGGTACTGGGTCGAGTTCTTGTCGAGCAGCTCGATCTCCTGCGCCAGCGTCTCCAACTGCTGGGCCTTGGTCTGGTTCTCCGCCTCGAGTCTCTCGCTGTGCGCGTGTAGCTGCTGGATGCGGTCCTGGAATTCGGCGGTGGCCGCGGGCATGGCCGGATCGGTGGCGCGCGCCCCCCCCGCGCGGTGGAGGTGCTGGGCCAGCGCGAGCGCGGCCATGCTCTTGACCGGGATCAGGTCGGCGACCACCTTGCCGCCGAAGGCGCCGCGCTTCTCGCTCACGATCACCAGCAGGGCGAGCACGTCCTCGGCGCTCGCCATGGGCAGGCAGACGCACGCCTGCCAGAAATCGGTGGCGGTCAGGTGGGCCAGTCGGGGGGCCTCGAGGGCGTCGGGCTCGTAGGCCGGCGAGGCGCCGAAGACGTGGGTCAGAAGGCTGCGGCGCTCCGCATGATTGAAAAATGCACTGGGGTGGAAGAACTTCCGCACGAGCCGGGCGGGCAACTCGTCCACCGGCAGGTCGATGTCCCGGCGGACGAGCCGCTGGCCCGCGCGATGGTAAACACTGACCAGGGCGTCCCGGCTGACCTCGTAGAAGGCCAGCGAAGCTCGCCAATCCGACTGTACCGCTTGCAGATAGCCCAGGAACTCGTAAACCAAAGCCTCGGTGTCCCGAGACCCCGTCAGGCGGTCCGAGATATCGCGGAGGTCGAACTTTGACACGGGAGGCCCCCCCTGAGAGTGCCGATCGGTAGTGGACGCCGGGGAAAGGCAAGGCGTGTGCCGCCAGGGGCGGCCACAAGCGCTTCGGCCGCACCGGGCTCCCCGCGTGCTAAGATTCCCTGCGTCCCCCACTTGAATTCTCCCCGGAGGGGTGGCTCATGCCCCGGCTCGTCGCCGACCGCGAGGTGTTCCGTACGCCTTCCGACCTGGCCCGGGTGATGGCTGCCGCGGCCGTGCGCGAGGCCGACGGGCAGCACATCCTGCACCTGGAGCGCGGCGAGCCCGACTTCGACACGCCGCCCCACATCGTCGAGGCGCTCGCGGCCGCGGCGCGCGCGGGCGAGACCCACTACCCGAATCCCGGCGGCACGCTGCCGCTGCGCGTGGCGCTGGCCGACAAGCTCTCGCTCGAGAACGGCATCAACTGCCATCCGGAGGACGTGGTCATCACCGCGGGCGCGACGCACGCGCTCTCGATGGTCTTCCAGGCGTTGCTCTCGCCCGGCGACGAGATCCTGCTGCTCTCGCCCTACTGGATGATGCTGCCGCGCATGCTCGGCCTGGTCGAAGGCGCGCGCTGGCGCGCCGTGCCGGCGTACCTCGACCTCATGGAGGGCACCCTCACGCCCGCGGGTCTCGCGACCCGGCTGCGCGCGAGCCTGCGGCCCGAGACCCGCGGGCTCTACCTCAACACCCCCAACAACCCGACCGGGGCGGTGCTCACGCACGAGCAACTCGAGGCCATCGCGGAGGTGGCGCGGGAGCACGACCTGTGGGTGGTGAGCGACGAGGCCTACGAGCACATCCTCTTCGACGGCGCCACGCACGTGAGCATCGCGGCACTGCCCGGCATGGCCGCGCGCACCGTGACCGTCTTCTCGTTCTCCAAGACCTACGCCATGACCGGCTGGCGCCTCGGGTACGCGGTCTCGCCGCCGGCGCTGCGCCCGGTGCTGGGGCCGACGCTCTGTGCGCTCACCACCTATGGCGTGTTCCCCGCGGTGCAGATCGCCGGGCTCGCGGCGCTGCGGGGCCCGTATGGCGCGGTGGACACGATGCGGCGCGCCTACCAGGCGCGACGCGACGCGCTGTTCGCCGGGCTCGAGGGCCAGCACGCCATCCGCGCGCCGAGACCCGCCGGGGCGTTCTACGTCTTCGCCGACGTCTCGCCCGCGCTCGAGCGGCGCACGGTGTGGGACCTGGTGCGCGAGTGGCTCGAGCTGGGCGTGGCGGTGCTGCCCGGCACCGCCTTCGGCCCCTACCCCGAGCACGTGCGGTTCTCGCTCGCCACACGCAAGGAGGACGTGGTCGAGGCCACGCGCCGCCTGCGCGAGCACTACGCCGGTCCGCGGGTGCAGGGCGGCAGTCGCTAGGACGGGGCCGGGACCGCGGCCGGGGCCCCGCGGCCCCCGCGCCCTCGGGGGAAGGTCTCTATCGGGGTCGCAGGGCGCTCACGGTGGGAGCCTCGATGTAGCCCGTCCGCCGCTCGTAGAGCCTCACATGGTCCTGGATCAAGCGGGCCAGCCCGTCGGCGTGCGCTGCGAGCGCCAGGTCGGCCGCGCGCCGGGCGGTCCCGGCGGCTTCCTCGAACCGGCCCATCGCCGCCTGAGCGGCCGCGACCGTATCGAGGATCTCGGGGTTGCCATCCCCGGTCAGCTTCGAGGCCCTCAGCGCGAGCCGAAGCGCCTCCTCGGGGGCGCGCAGGGACGGGTCCGGGGTGGTGGCCAGCAGCCAGGCCAGCGCATTGAGCGCCTCGGCCCAGTCGGACCTGAGCCGCACTGCCTCACGCAGTTCCCGGGCGGCCTCCCGCCGGTGATTGGCCAGCACCAGCGCGCTCCCCAGCTTGAATCGCAGGTCGGCGTCCTGCGGCTCCATTGCGAGCGCCTGGCGGAACTGATCGCACGCCTCGTCGGGGTGGCCGCCCAACGCGAGCATGGCGCCGATCTGGACGTAGGCCGAGATCGAGCGCGGCTCGAGCCGGAGCGCGCGCTGGAACTCCCTGGAAGCCTCGTCGGGTCTGTCCGCCAGGCGCAGCGCCACGCCCAGGCCGTAGACCGCGTCGGGATTGGTGGGCATCAACTCCACCGCCGTCCGGAAGTGCTCGATGGCCTCCTCGGTCTTGCCCTGGGTGGCCAGGGTGACGCCCAGGTTGTAGTGGGCCTCCTGGAGTTCAGGCATGAGCTCCAGGGCCCGGCGGAAGTGCCGGATGGCCTGCTCCGGCGCGGCCTTGTCCGCCATCAGGATGCCGAGTTGGTTCTGGATCGGAGGCGACTTCGGCGCGTACTTCTCCATGTGCTGGAACAGCACGAAGCTGCTCGACCAGGGGCGAAGCGCTGCGCGCACGCCGCGCGCCTCGGCGGCGACAAGCAGGACCGCAGCCAGCAGCAGGGCGGCCCGGGACACGAGCCGGGAGGAACGGCGCCCGTCCCAGGCTGCGCCGATCCCGGCCGCGATCACCAGCAGGAATCCGAATGCGGGAAAGTAGACGTACTTGTCGGAAGCGATCACCCAGCTGTACTTCACCAGGCCCAGCGTCGGGGTGATGGCGATCACGAACCAGAGCCAGCCGACCAGCGGTCCGGGCACGCGCCGCGCCGCCAGCGCGAGCAGGATCGTGAGCGTGACGACGGCGGCCAGGCCGAGCGCGACCACGGGGCTGGAAAGACCGAACGGCTCCGGCGACGGATAGATCGGCGTCAGCCCCACCGGCCACACGATCTTCTTGAGGTAGAACGCGAGCAGGTACCCCGCGTGGACGGGCCACTGCAGGTAGTCCGACGCGCTCATCGGCTCAATGACCGCGGCGCGTTCGTGCGACAGGACGGTGATGACGCCCGAGACCAGCGAAAGCAGGAAGAACGGCCATTTCTCCTGCAGCGCCTCCCACCGCAACCGTCGCAGCGGCCACGTGTCGATCAGCAGAAGAAGAAGCGGAAGCATCACCACCGTCGGCTTGGACAGCAGCGCCAGCACGTAGAGCACGAGAGAGGCGACTCGCCACCCATGGCCACCCCGGCGCAGGTGCTCGAGATACGCCAGGATGCACGCCAGGGCGAAGAAGGTGGCGAGCAGGGTCTTGCGTTCGCCGATCCAGGCGACCGGCTCCACGGTGAGCGGGTGCAGCCCGAAGAGGAGGGCGACGATGGCCGCCGGGATCAGGGCCCCGAAGAGGCGGTAGAGGATGAGCAGGATGAGCGCGGCATCGAGCGCGTGAAGGACGAGGCCCGTGCGATGGAAGGCGGTGAGGTCGGCCGCCCTGCCACCCAGGGCCACGTCCACCATGAGTGAAGTCATGGAGAGGGGCAGGTAGTAGCCCTTCACCGTGGACGGGTGCAGCACCTCTTGGAAGAAACGCCCGACCGACGACCAGCTGGGATGGCCGACGAGCGGGTTGTAGGTGACGAAGGCGTCGTCGTCGAACGAGAGGGCCTGGGCCTTCAACACCGGCCAGTGCGCGGCGGCGACCAGCGCCGCCACCAGGAAGACGGCGAGCCCGACGGCGAACCACGGCCGGCGCCGCGGCGCCGCCGGCGCGGGCCCGGATGCGGAATCGCCTGGTGGAAGGTGGGGGGCCTGGGCCATGAGTCTCACGATTTCATCCTACCGGCCACTCCGCCCGGCGCCCAGCGTGCTGCCGCGCGACCGTTGGGCCTGCGGGCGGGGCGCGGCGCGCGTGTCCGCCCCGGGCTTCAGGAGCAGCCGCACGGTGGGCACCTGTGGGTCGAAGTGGATGACGGGCAGGCGCGTCATGGCGTTCACGCGGAACTCGACCGAATCGATGGCTTCCCGGACGCACCTGTCTCCGGGTCCGGCGCCGCGCAGGGCGCGTTCGTCCAACTCGAGGCCCATCACCGGATCGAAGCCGTTCTGCGTCAGGAACCGCTGTCGCGCCTCCGGGCGGTGGAGCAGCAGCGCATGCTCGATCTCGATGCCCGGCTTCTCGCCCGCGAGCGCCTGGTACTCCCGGAGCTTGTGGTACATGTCGTTCGTCCAGAAGACGAAACCCGAGTCCGCAGGGATGGACGACCACATGCCGTGGACGAGCCGGTCGAAAGATACGAAGAGGTCCGTGCGCTGCTGCCCGGTGCGAAGCCACGGGACCCACAACACGAGGCTCGTGATGCCGAGCAGTGTCCCGACCACGAGAACCGCGCGGCGGGCCGCGGCGGCGCCCCTGGCGAGCGCGCCCAGGAAATGCGTCAGAGCCGCGGCACCGAGTGCCATGGGATAGAGGAAGTACGACGAGGGATCCGGCACGCCATAGCTGAACGCGTAGCCGGTGGCCAGCAGGGCGGAGGCCGCGAACGTCAACTGTAGCGTGCGCTCACCGAGGCCTCGCGCACGCACGGCATTGACGACGGCCAGCAGCAACCCGGGAAACAGGAACGGATAGACGTACCAGAGCAGGAAGCCCCGCTGGTCCGCGGAGGGCGCAAAGTGCCCGAGGATCATGCGGTACTGAGCGCCGGTCATGTGCGTGAGGAGTCCCTGGAAGCCCGGCAGGAGCGCCCACCACTGGATCGGGGCCGGGTGGGTCGAGCGCCACAGGATGATGGCGTAGGAGAGCAGCGGCACGCAGGTCGCGACGAGCACGGTGGCGGCGAGGGCGGTGGCGGCGAGCGCGGTGGTGACCAGTTCCGCACCCAGCCGTCGCCTGATGAGCACCACGAATATGGCGATCGACAGCGGCGCGGCGACGAAGATGCTGGTCGCATGGTGCGCGCCGCCCACGCCGCACAGGAGCCCCCAGAGCGCTGCGTTCCCGTGGAGCCGCCGCGCCGGCCAGGTCTCCTCGTCCGCGAGCGCGCGCACGAGGCGCACGAAGTAGAGCGAGGCGCCCAGCACCCAGCCGACGTGCCAGGAGTAGACCTCGGCCAGCGTGGTCTCGTAGGTCCAGATCGGGTTGAAGGCGAAGAGCGCGACCGGCAGGAGTCCGAGCAGGAAGCGTCCGGGCCGGTCCAGCCGGGCGCTGGCAGGCACGAAGCTCAGCGACAGGCGATGCAGGAAGTAGATCGCCACACCGCCACCCAGCGCGGCCCAGGCGTTGGCGGCGTACGCCCAGGTCGCGCCGAGCCCGTGGACGAGTCGCACGAAGAGATGACCGAAGAGGGTGAAGAGCGGGTAGCCGGTGGGGTGCGCGACGCCGTTCAGGGCGAGGACCAGCGTGAACTCGGCCGAGTCCTTGTCGCCCGAGACCGGCGGGGACTGGACCAGATAGACGGTGAGCGCGACCAGCGCGACGGCGAGCGACCAGAGATGCGGCACCGCGGCCGCCGCGGGGCTGGACGCGTCACCACCATTGCCGGCGAGCACGGGACGCAGCGGACGTGCAGCCGGCCGCCGGCCACCCGGCGGCACGGTGCCGTCCCGCGGTCTTCGGTTCACCGCCGGCCCGGGTCCGCCGCGGAGGTCCGCGGTGGGAACAGCGGTGAGGAGAGGCGTCCCATCCGGGCCGGGCGGCAGGCGGGCCCGGTCGCGAGGCCGCCGAAGCCGTACCGCACGGAGCGGGGGAAGTTGATCGAGGATGCGTCGCCGGCGGGGCTCGTGGGGCAGGAACCCTCGGCGATCTGCTGCGCCCCGACCTCACCGCCAGTCCGCTTCGGGGTCTGGGCGGCGTCGCAGGCGGGCATGACGACGACTACCTTCTGGTCGCGATACACGGCCCCTCCCGGTGCTTGCCTGACGCCATGGTAGAGTCAAACCGTGGCGACGAAAAGCCCCGGGCCCTCCGGCCCACCGAACCCCGCGCCGGACGGGGCGGCCCGGTTCTTCCGCGGCCGCTGGCTCGTCCTCGCGCTCCTCGCCGCCGTGACCTGCGCCGTCTTCGCCGGGGTGCTGGGTCACGGCTGGACCCTGTTCGACGACCCTCGCTACGTCTTCGACAACCCGCGCATCAACCGCGGCTGGAGGCTGGACCAGGCGCTCTGGTTCCTGGTCCAGCCCCACGGCGAGAACTGGCACCCGCTGACGTCCTGGTCGCACATGCTGGACGTGCAGTGGTTCGGCCTGGCGCCGGCCGGCCACCACGCGACGAGCCTCCTGTTCCACGCGCTGAACGCGGCGCTGCTCGCCTGGGTGCTGTTCGGGCTGACGGGCGCCTGGTGGCGCAGCGTGCTGGTCGCTGCCCTGTTCGCGCTCCATCCGCTGCGGGTCGAATCGGTGGCCTGGATCTCCGAGCGCAAGGACGTGCTGAGCGGGCTCTTCTTCCTGCTGACCCTGGAGGCCTACCGCCGCTGGGTCGCACGCCCGGACCGGCTGCGCCGGGCGTTGCTCATCGTGACGTTCGCGCTCGGGTTGATGTCGAAGCCGATGCTCGTGACCCTGCCGTTCCTGCTGGTGCTGCTCGACATCTGGCCGCTGGGCCGGCTCAAGGGGATGCCGCGCAACCCCGCGTTCCGCGCCCCGGCGCGCCCGCTCCGGGGGCTGATCGCCGAGAAATGGCCGCTGCTCGCGCTCTCGGTCGCCTCGGCCGTCATCACGTTCTTCGTGCAGCGCCGTGGCGGCGCCGTGGTCTCGGCCGTGCTGGTCGGGCCCGCGCGGCGCCTCTCCAACGCCCTGATCGCTTACGGCCGCTACGTCGAGAAGACCTTCTGGCCGCACGATCTCGCGGTGCTCTATCCCTATCGCCTCGAACTCGACGCTGCCCTGACCGCCGGGTCGGCCGCCGCGCTCGTCACCGCGACGACCGTGTTCCTCTGGCAGGCGCGCCGGCGGCCGTACCTCGCGGTCGGCTGGCTCTGGTACCTCGGCATGCTGGTGCCGGTGATCGGCCTGATCCAGGTGGGCAGCCAGTCCTATGCGGACCGCTACACCTACCTCCCCACCATCGGATTGATGGTCGCGCTGGTGTGGTTCGTGGGCGAGCTCGTCGCCGACTCGCGGCCCGGCCGGTTCGTGGCGAGCGGCGCCTTCGCGCTCGCCCTGGCCGGTCTTTCGATCGTCACCATGCGACAGGTGCCGGTGTGGAAGGACACCAGCACGCTCTTCGGCCATGCGCTCGCGGTCACGAGCGCGAATTGGGTCGCGCACGAGAAACTCGGGGAGGCGCTGCTCCAGGAGGGCAAGATCCCGCAGGCCATCGCGCAGCTGGAGGAGGCGCTGCGGATCCACCCGACCTGCGCCGATGCGCACAACAACCTGGGCATCATCCTCGGCATGCAGGGCCGCCGCGAGGAAGCCCTCGAGCACTTCCGCACCGCGCAGCGCAGGATGAACACCGCCGAGGTCCACCACAACCTGGCGTACGCGCTGGCCAATCTGGGGCGCGTGGACGAGGCCATCCCCGAGTACGAGGCCGCCCTGCGGCTCGATCCCGACCGCTATCTCACGCTGGTCATGCTGAGCAAGATCCTGGGCGCCCGCGGGCGCTTCGCTGAAGCCGGGGGCTATCTGCAACACGCGCTGGAACTGGACCCCACCGACCTCGAGACCCGCCGGCTCTTCGCGGTGACCCTCCTGCAGGAGGGTCGCATCGAGGAGGTGCTCACGGCCTACCGCGAGGTCCTCCGCCAGAGCCCGGATGACCTGGATGCGCTCAACAACGTGGCCTGGATTCGCGCCACGCATGCCGAGGCCCGGCATCGCGATGGCGCCGAAGCCGTGCGCCTGGCCGAGCGGGCGCGCGACAGGAGCCCCGAGCCCCGGGCCGTGCTCTTCAGCACGCTGGCCGCAGCCTACGCCGAGGCCGGGCGTCTCCCGGAGGCCGTCCAGGCGGGCGAGCGGGCCGTCGCACTGGCAAAGAGCGCGGGCGAGAGCCGGGAGATGGCCGCCTACGCGCGGCAACTCGAACGCTACCGCGCCGGGAAACCCTTCCACTTCGGCAACTGAGCACCGCGGGTCCCCCGCATGACGAAGGCCCGCGGGTCTCGCGACCTGCGGGCCTCGGTTCGCTTGCGACGGACGTCCTGCTACAGCTCGTTGCCATCCGGACCCAGCAGCCTGCCCTTGCGTGGCGGCTTCAGCGCCGCCTCTTCGGCCGAGGCTTCCGCGCCCTCCGCCGAGTCCTCATCCTCCATGCCCGGCAGCACGTCGTCCTCGCTCACCTCGATGACGTATTCGTCGCCGACCTTGCGCGGCACGATGACGCGGTGCAGGGCCACGGCGAAGACGTCGTCCATGGTCGCCACCGGCACCAGCTCGAGCCGGTCGCGCACGTCGCGCGGGATGTCCTCGAGGTCGTTCTCGTTGACCGCCGGGTAGAGCATGGCGCGGAAGCCGGCGCGGTGCGCGGCCAGCGCCTTGTCGCGCATCCCGCCCACGCAGAGCACCTTGCCGCGCAGGCTCACCTCGCCGGTCATCGCCACGTCGTGGCGGATGGGCCGGTCGCTCAGCACCGAGGCGATCACGAGCCCCACGGTGATCCCGGCCGAGGGCCCGTCCTTGGGCACGCCGGCCGCGGGGAAGTGGATGTGGATGTCGTTGTCGGCGAACGCCTGCGCGTCGATCTGCAGCACGTCGGCGCGCGAGCGCACGTAGGAATGCGCGGCCTGCACGGACTCCTTCATCACCTCGCCGAGCTGGCCGGTGGTGACGACGTGGCCCTGGCCGGGCATCTTGAGCGCCTCGACGGTGAGGATCTCGCCGCCGGTCGAGGTCCAGGCGAGCCCGGTGGCCACGCCGACCTCGTCGTGCTTGCCCGCGGTCTCGAGCGTGAACAGCCGGTGCCCGAGGTAGCGCTCGAGCCGCCGGGGCGTGACGACGTGCCGCGTCGCATCGCCGGTCGCGCGGGCGCGCGCCACCTTGCGGCACACGGTCGCGATCTGGCGCGCGAGCCCGCGCACGCCGGCCTCGAGCGTGTACTGCCGCACGATGGCGCGCAGGGCCCCGTCGGTCAGCCGCAGGTCGCGCGGGGCGAGTCCGTGCTCGCGCAGCAGGCGCGGCACCAGGAAGCGGCGCGCGACCCGGAGCTTCTCGGCCTCGCCGTAGCCGGGCACCTCGATCAACTCGAGGCGGTCCTGGAGCGGCTCGGGCACCAGTTCGGCGTTGTTGGCGCACAGCAGCAGCACGGCGTGCGACAGGTCGAGCGGCAGCCCCAGGTACTGGTCGGTGAAGTGGGCACTGCTGGCGGGGTCGAGCAGCTCGAGCAGGGTCTCGAACGCGCCGAGCCCGGTCTCGCCGGCGAGCCGGTCCACGCCGTCGATCATGATCACGGGGTTGCGCACGCCGGCCTCGCGCAGTGCCCTGACGATCTTGCCAGGCTGGGCGCCCGGCAGCGCACGCGGCACGCCACGCAGGCCGCCGATCTCGCCCGCGCCGGACACGCCGAGCCGCACGAACGGCCGGTGCAGCGCGTGCGCCACGGCGGCGGCGAGCGAGGACTTGCCGGTCCCCGGCGGGCCGACCAGGCACAGCGCGGGACCGGGCAGGTCGGGCTTGAGCCGGCGCACCGCCAGGTACTCGATGATGCGCTCCTTGGCCTTGGCCAGGCCGAGGTGCTCGCGGTCGAGGGTCGCTTCGACCTGCTTCAGGTTCGCGTCCTCGGGGGCCGAGCGCTCCCACGGCAGCGCCCAGAGCCACTGCAGGTAGGCGCGCACCTGGCCCGCCTCGGGCGAGCCGGGCGGGAGGCGGCGCAACCGGTCCATCTCGCGCTGCGCCTGGCGCGTCACCTCGGCGGGCAGGCCCGTGACCTCGGTCAGCCGCGCCGACTGCGGCCCTTCCGGGCCCACGCGCTCGAGCGAGGCGGAGGCGCGCATGCCACGGGCGGGGCCCTTCGGGTTGGCCGGGGAGCGCAGGTGTCTCGGCATGTCTCCTCCGTCGCTGGGCTGTGGGCGCAGGGCTCTTGGGGCCGATGGAGAAGCCTTTGGGCCGGCCGGACGGGGCCGCCCCTGTCACTCGCGATATGCAAGCCGTCTGCCGGGACCTGCTCTTGGGATGCCCAGACTGTTCAGCCGGTCTAAAGTGTTGCGGGATAGTCCAGTCGGGCGGAAGGCCAGCAGACTACCGGACTTCTGGCAGGCCCCGCGCCGAGAAGGTTGGGACCGGTGTGGTTGGCGGCCGCACAGATAGCAGCCAGTGCCCGGGTGGTAGGGCACTGCACAGGGATTGCACAACAAGCAGATCAAGAAAGCATCACAGGTGTGGCCCGGGCGCTGCGGCGGGGGCGGACAAACCGGAATCGTCAGTTGACAATGTAAGCCATCTCGGTTGACAATAAATGCCACTATGGTTGACAAAGACAGGGACGAGAGACTCGTGGGAAGCCAGCGCGCCGCGGATCTGGCTGCGGACGCGCCAGGCGATCCGGTAGCCGAGTTCATCGTGGGGGCGGTC